>Ga0308158_10000067_pt1 | contig 271026 bp, 303 predicted proteins | sample PhyBR2_FD_201038 | JGI IMG/M metagenome (GOLD analysis project Ga0308158, IMG submission 201038) | Phyllosphere microbial communities from UC Gill Tract Community Farm, Albany, California, United States - DLSLB.R2 | ecosystem: Host-associated > Plants > Phyllosphere > Unclassified | place...
ATATGCTTGTACGCGGGCTGCGGTTCGATGAGCACGCCCTTGTGCTGCGGCTCACACATGAACTCGATAATCGGAATCAGTTGATCCCGATCTTCTTGGGTAACTTGGCGCATGCCCAAGCGAGCCAGGCGTTGTTCCGTAAGTAAAAATTTAAGCAGATTATCAAGCATAGCATTTTCCTGTTATTGGATCTTCGGACCCATACCCCATACCACGATGGTTGCTCGGTCGCCCTTGGTCACAGGCATCACGCAGTGCGGGACGTGTGAGTAGAAGAACACAACAGTACCAGCAGGTGGTCGCAGCGAGACAACGCTCTCTGGATTGCCGCCGATGTTCAGGAGCAGCTCACCCCCTTCGTATTCGTCTGGACCGGTCAAGAACAGCACGGCCGAGAGTTTACGGTGCTCAGTCGACTCTTGGTTTTCATGCACGTCCACATGCCAGGTGTAATGCTGGTTCAGGCCGTACTTGGTAAACTGCATCGGGTTGAAGTGGTTCAGCAGCAACTGGAACTTGTCGCGGTTGACCATGCCCATGGTGTCAGCCATCCGCTGGAGCAACCAGACCCGACCTTCGATTTCCGGCTGATTCGGATCGTCGTTGATCCAAGCGATTTCCGAATCCCGGATTTCCTTGTCTTCGTGGTTGTTGCCAACCGAGCCGGCATGAAACACCATCAGTTCACCGAGCTCCCGGATCTTGCGGCACTCATCGCGTTCAGCGTTGTAGACCGGTGGTTGGCCTTCGGCTTCGACGTTCCACCCGTTGTTAAACGCGTTGAACAGTTCGCAATACGAAACGTACGGGAAGGTACGTTCAGGAATGCCATAACGAGGATTTTGGTTCATGCTGTTTTCCTTTGTTAGTAGATATTAGAATTGTTGCTTGACGATGACTTGTGCGCCAGGACCCACGTTCACTGGGTACTTGCCGTCTGCGGTTGGGGTAACAGTCACCAGAGTATCTGCGACATAGTTACCACCTGCCGTACTCGCTGCGCCTGGGAAGACAACACCCAAAGCCGTGAACGGTTGCGAAGGCGCGCCTGTTGTGCTCGGATTGTAGACTGCACTGCCTGGCACGACTGGGTTGTAATTCGCGTTACCCGGCACGATTGGCGAATACACTGCGGTGCCAGCTACTGGGGGATTGTAGTTAGCATTGCCCGGTACGCCAGGGTTGTAGTTTGCGTTCCCTGGTGATGGCGGATTGTGTGTCGAGTTGCCAGGAATCGGCGGATTGTAATACGACGGATTGGAATAGCCCGGCGCCGGATACGGTGGCGTATACGTTGCAGGATTCGAATACGGCGGATTGGTCGTCGATGGATTGTACGTCGGCGGGTTGGTATTGCCCCACGTGATATTCGCTGGATTCGTGTTGCCTGGCGAATACGTACCTGGGTTTGTGTTACCAGGAGAGTAAGTCGGCGGGTTAGTGTATCCGGGCGAAGAAATCGTACAGATGTGGTATTGCGTACCGGCGTTGTAACCATCATTAAAACCACCATACGTCCAGCCTACAGGACACGAGTTTCGCGTCGGAACTTGCGTCTCATCGTAGTAGGGTGAATTGACGTTACCTGGAATTGTTGATCCTGGGTTGGTGTATCCGGGCGTGTAAGTCGGTGCATTGACATTACCCGGTGTTGTGATGTTCGGATTGGTGTATCCTGGCACCAGCGTCCCTGGGGAGTACGATCCCGGCACTGGGTTACCCGGCGTCACGTATCCAGGCATGGTACCGCCCGACACGTAATTACCCGGAACCAAATTACCTGGCTGCGTTGGGTTCGAACCAATGTAGTTACCAGGCGATGGCGGATTGTAGTTCGCCACATTTCCAGGCGTTCCAGTATTGTAATTAGCAACAGTGCCTGGCTTATCTGGATTGTATCCAGTTAACGCCCCTCCGGTTGGCGGATTGTAGTTAGCAATCGAAGCCGGTTTATCGGGGTTATACACAGCATTTCCTGGGGTTGGTAAATTATAATTAGCATTCCCAGGTATTGCCGCATTGTAATTCGCATTGCCTCCCGTTGCCGGATTGGTGCCCGTTGGTGTGCCCGGAATCGCTGGGTTGTAGCCCGCTACTGTACCAGCCAACGGCGGGTTGTAATTCGCGTTACCCGGTACCGCAGGATTGTAATTTGCATTACCGCCTGTGGTTGGGTTATAACGAATCACGCCTGCCGTGTAGGTCGGTGCGTTGGACGATGCTGGCACCCACGATGGTGGGTTGCTGTAGTTAAAGCTAGCGATATACGTCGGCGGATTGTAATACGACGGCTGGTAATTACCAGCATTCGTGCCAACTGTACCAGCGCTATACGTGCCGTTATTGGTACCCGCATTGCCCGGCGTGTACGTACCTGGGTTGGTGTAACCCGGCAAGAAGATCTCACACACCTTCACCGGCAGACCGTTGCCACTTACTACGTCGTCGTAACCAGCGTACGACCAGCCCACTGGACACGCGTGATTACGCGGCACGTAGGTGGTGTCGAAGGAATTCTGATTCGTGTTACCGGGCGTATAGTTACCTGGATTTGTATACGGATTACCAGGGGTGTAAGTTGGCGGGTTGGTAAACTGATTACCCGGTGTGAACGATGCAGGTACCAAGTTGCCAGGAACGTAGGCGCTCGGATAAACCACGACGTTACCAGGCACTGTATAACCTGCCACGTAGTTACCCGGCGTGTACGACGGCGGTGTGGTGTAACGGTTACCGGGTTCAACTGGGTTGTAACCAGCCACTGCCACAGGTGTCGGTGGATTGTAGTTCGCCACCGTACCGGGTGTGGTTGGATTGTAATTGGCTGAGCCGGCTACGGGTGGGTTGTAGTTAGCGTTACCGGGCACCACTGGATTGTACCCAACGATGTTACCAGGGGTGATGGGGTTGTAGTTGGCGACATTGCCAGGTGTTGCGGGATTGTACACCGCGTTACCAGGCACTTGTGGTTGGCCTGGCGAACCAGTGCCTGAGACAAGAACGTGCGATTTGCCGTATTCTAATGCGACCACACCAGGAGCGTTAAACAGTGAGGTGCTAGGAACAATACGGGCATTCGTCCGTTCACGCCGAAACTTTTGCGTTAAACGAGTCATTCTACCCTACCTTGTATTAACGGGGATTTTTGTGGGACAGCGAGCCGGACCAGGTCACCATGTTGTCTTCGGAGTAGAAGTACCAGTCGTCTTTGGCACCGGCGGCTGTCGTGCGCGGCGGAGCGACACCGTCAACCCACTTGACATTCGAAGGCCATGCCAGTGCATATACCTTACCGGTTGCATCGTTGATGGTGCTGATCGAGAACTCGACAACCTGATCGGTCATATCGCCCACCTTACGGATGTCGAAGCCGACGGCGCCGCTACCTGTGACAAACAACTGGAACGCGCCAGCTTGACTGATGTCGATGGAGATCGTACCGGCCATGGGGATCTTGAGCAAGTTCTGCGAACCCAGGCCAATGAACTTTGGCCGCTGCATGTTGGCTTTGGTCTTTAACTGTGCTTCGATCGAACCGAGTTGCGCTTGCAACTTCATGAACGACATCAGGATCGTATCGTCTTCAGTGAGGCTGACCGGATCGGTGACGGTGAACTTAGCCAAACGCGTGGCCAGCACACGTGCTTCTGTGAAGTATTTATTTGTTGCACCTTCAGCGAAGTCGTCCGTGGTGCTTTGCAGGTTGGCCATGGCAGCTTCAATTGCCAGATCCATGTGCTCTTTGGACACAGCGCCGATATCGGCGGCGGTCAAATTGTGTACGTTACCACTGGCGCCCATGTGCATCGTAAAGTCCGCCGAAGCTCGGGCCATCAGCGCATCGACAACACGGTTGACGGCTTCCACAACTTTGGTCATGCCGACCATGTCGCGCAGGTTCCATTCGTGTGGCACTGGCGGGAAGATGCTCGGGTAACCGGCGACACTCTCCCACGACGTCACGCGCGGGTTATGCGCTTTGTCAGCCAGGATTTGCAGCGTAGTGGCTGGATCGACGGTCCACTCTCCACCGACGGTCTGGTAAGGGTTGAAGATGACGGTGCCGCGCAGCTCGTTGTTGAGCATCGTGACCGAGCCGAAGACGGGCTTACCGCACGCACGCGTCGCGCCCACGAAGTGATGCGAGAAGTAGTAATCTTTGCCCAAGATCAGAGGACGGATGTCGCCCTGCAAGGACTTGAAGTTCATCGTCATGCTGTCGGCGAAGAACGGCGTCGCAGCTGGGATCAGGAAGATGAAGTTTTCATTGCCGCCACCCATCAAAGGCTGGAGTTCGCCAATGACTTTGTTGGTAGTGGCTTGACCGGTTGGGTCAAAAGGGTATTGCGGGCTTGTCAGTGTAGCCATGAAACGCACCTCTAAGATGGTCTGGGAAATGATGCCAGGATAATGTTATGTTTGGTCCCAGCGACTATATTATCTCGGCGTTTAGCCTTTAAAGCAAAGGAATTTCCCTATGTATCAACTGGTTTCTGCCATCGTAAAGCCGGTCGACAGCGTGAGCCGTTGGCGCAATATGGGGATTGAAGAATTCCCATTGAACCTTCTGTTTCGCGACTTCAAGCGCGTGATCGTTACGCTTTCCCACACAGCGCTCGACCACTATGTCAGCTTGGAGCTGGAACCACTGCGGGCGCAATTAGGTGGCTTGAATAAAAAGTTCGGTCAGTGGCTCTCGGAAAATGGTTCCAACACGTTACCGACCTCCAACGTCGTACCGGTCATCAATACCCGCTACGCCCACTTTTCAGACGCAGTGCGTGCAGGTCACAAGATCACGCCGACACACCCGACCATCTCGCCATCGAGCCCGCTGCCGCTGTCGAGCAAGTCGCACTTACTCATTACCAAAGCGGAAGCGGATTACGAACGGATCTACAAGCACTGCTTGGTCAACGTCAATGGCTTCTACCATCAGACCGACCACAGTGTTGACGGCGTGTTTGTCACAGACGGCATGAAGACCTGTTTGAAAGGTCGACGCAACGAAATCGGCCTGCTCTCGTTTGAGAACTTGGGAGCACTGTCGTTTATCCCGATTACTGACGACATGATCTACAAGCACAAAGCGCAGCAACAACTGCGCTACAACTGCTACGTCGACACGGGTGTGGATCTGTCGAGCAAAACCGTACTGTTGGTTCTGGGTGGTTATTTGCACACGCTTGACAAACGTTCGTTCTATCGCATCAGCACGAGCGCCTTCGGCATTGACTTCGCGCAGATCCCACTCATCGATCGTTACTTCGAATCGTACAAAGTGCTGGACTACAGCAGCTTGGAGTTGGAACGCTCAGACACCAACGAGAGTCAGATCAGTGTATCGAATCTGTACCAAGATGCGGTACTGCGCAAATACCTGCAACTGTCGCAAACGTTCTTGGTGGTGTTAGACAACGCTGAAGTCTTTACTGACACGGTCGAACTCAAGCCTTCGCCATTCCCCGGCAACTATACATCGGACGTTGCCCCGATCTATCCGCTGATGGTAGGTCACGGTCGCCATGAAGTCTTCTGGCCACGTAAAGAGCACGATCGTTATTCGGTCAACATCAATGCGCGGGCAGCATGGACCGCCCCGAAGAACTACGACACCGTCAAAACGCAAGCACAAGCATCAGTCAGTAACGCCAAACTCGCCTCACTCGGTTTTCGTAATAGCAGCGCCCACTTCCAACTCATCGGCAGTGACTTCGATTTAGGTTAACGTCATAGCTCCCCTCCCATCGCGGGAGGGGAGTATGCGCTCTAGTCGGCAGTAGCCGATCCTGTACCGATAATACCAGCACCGCAGCCTGCACGGTCGCCTGTGCGAACAATACCCCGTCCACTACCTGTGGCAGTAGAACTGGAGCTGATAGGCGTTGTGCCGTGACCTTTGATGGGGCACTGATGCATGTCGCCATGCACTACGCCATCAACACCGTCCACCGTAAAATTACCTGAGGCAGAAATGATTCGACCGCCGTGGTCACTACCATCGCCTAACTTTGCAACATTGGGCATGTTCTCTCCTTAAGTCATTGCCACTTTCTTACTGATCTGTACGGCGGTGCCGTTGATGGTAATGACGCCGCCAGCCTTTTGCTTAATCGAACTAGAAGCATTCAGATCGAAGGTGCCCGTTTTCTCAGTCATGCTGTCGCTTGCCTCTACCGAGTAAGCTTTGGTTTTTTCAGCGATGCTGTTACCGGCAGTGATCTTCACAGTCTCACCGATCTCCTCGATCTTGTTCTTGGCCTTGAGTGTGTACGTCTCGGGTACCTGGATCGTCAAGTTCTTTTTGTTGATCTCAAACGACGTGCCGTCAGGGTTCTCCATCGCCATCTGCTTTTCTTTAAAGTTGATGATGAAGATGTGGCCTGTATCATCGCGTAATTGGAAGCAACCGTCTTTAACGTTGAGCTGGATATCAACCGAACAGAATTCCCCATTGGCTTTACTGGTATGAAAGTTCACCACGCCTTTGTGGGTCGACACTTCCATGAAGTAGTAATTGTCGCCGGTAACTTCAGCACCTTCTTTCATTGTGCCGGACCATGCATACACCACCGTTTCCAGTTTACGCAGCTTTAAGTCATCAACCAATGTCGTCCAGAAGAAGCGATCCTCATCAGCCCAACGATAGAGCATCACCACAGCACCGCGGCGTACGTCTGGAGGGGTGAACCGGTTAGAGCTTCCCAAAGGCAGCCACGTGGCTTCTACGCTGTTTGAGGTGCCAACCTTGATCTGTGACTCCGCACCTTCTCGCTCAGACAGAGTAACAGTGCTAGAGACGATTCCCGACTTGACTTCACCGTCGAGCATTGGTAAGTCTTCCACGGGCGTGACTTCCACGACGTGGTTAAAACCACCTTCCTTGTTCTTTATTTTTTTGTTCTCTGCCACCATGCCGAGGGAATATGGCTTTAGTTCTGAAAACATTTCCGGCGTCAGCATGACGTACTCCTAATCGGTAAAATGAAAAATGATGGGCTTTCTCTATGTTTTGTAAGAGGCCCATATTAGAAAGCACCCATGTACAAAATTCTCTCTATTACGCTTGTCGGTTATCGTCGTATGCGGGGCACGGAGATTCGAAAAATAACCATCTCACCGCACGCTGCGGTCCAGCTTATTCTGGGCAGTAACGGTTCCGGTAAGAGTTCGCTCTTGCATCAACTCACACCGTTGCCGTCCGAGAAGGACGACTTCATCAAGGGCGGCAGTAAAACAGTGCACATTGAAAGCGGCGGACACACGTTCATTTGCGCCACCCACGTCGACCGCGCTGCCGAGCACAGCTTTATCATGGATGATGAAGAGCTCAACACGGGTGGTACAGCGCAAGTGCAACGCGACTTGTGCTGGAAGTATTTCAAGGTCACACCAGCCTCGCACGAGATGATGCTGGGTATGGTCAAGTTCACGCAGCTCAAACCACCAGCCCGCCGTGAATGGTTGATGTCGCTGTGCGAGAGTGACAACGACTTTGCGCTGGACGCTTACGACAAACTCAACAAGCGGGCAAACCACTTGACGGGCGCTGTCAAGATGAATCAGAAGAACTTGGGCGTGGAAGTTGCCAAGATCATGTCTGAGGAAGAAGAAGCCAAACTCGAACAGGAAGTGAACGCGCTGCGACAAGAGCTGAACATTCTGCAGTCCGAGCGCATGCCAGTCGAGCAAAGCTCACAGCACTACCTGGATGAGCGCACACGGGCTTTGCGTAGCTTGAACGATGTCTCCACACGTCTGCTGCGTTTGCAGGTCGTAGCGCCTTACCAGTACGAGTGTTGGTGGGCTGATACCAATCCCCACGGTCAGCCAGTTAAAGCCACGTTCCGCTCGCTTAACGAAGTCGACATGGAGATCGACCGACTTAAGCATATCGCTACCGGCAAAGAAGCTGTGTTGGTGACCGTGAACGAACAGTACAGCAAACTCCAACACCAACACGACATCTTGATTAAGACGGGCGCTGAAGGTGTTGAAAGCATTGACAACCAGATTCACATGCTGCGTGATGAGCGAACGAGCAAGGTCGGTAAGTTGCGATTGGAACTGTTGTTTCCTGATGCGTTTCATGCCAATGAAGCGTTGCAACCCATCTTTGATCCGTTGGTTTCGGCGCTGCGTGAGATCCCTGAGAATGGTGATCGACGCTATGGGCGTTCGCAGTACGAATCAATGCAGCAGCAACTGCTGTTGATGATCACTGAGATGAACAAACACATCGAGTACTTGCACCGGTTAAAAGCGCAGAAAGAACACGCTGACTTACACCGCGGTAAGAACCAACACGTGTGTCCTTCGTGTGACCATAGCTGGGTAGTGGGTGTGGATGAGAAGCAGTACGAACTCATTGTGGCTGGTATCAAAGAAGGTGAAACCAAACTCAAGGCCATGAAAGAGGCAGAAGCTCAGCAGCAAAAGAGTCTGGAAGTGGTGGAAGGGTATTTTGGCCAGTACCGCGAAATCATTGCCTACACCAAGACCGTCACGATCTTAAATCCGTTCTGGGATTATTTGCTCGATTCGAAGTTGATTCTGGAGTCCCCTTTGGAAGCGGTCAACGCGTTGCAGTATTTACAGCGCGATCTGATCGTATCGATCGATGTACAGCGCATCGAACAGAAGTTGGAAGAACTGGCTAAGCTGCGGGCGCAAGCCGCGGAAGTTGGTGACGCTAACCTAAACGAAGTGCGCGCGCAGATGGAAGCGATGGCCGATAAGCTCGGACAACTCACGGCAGAGCTTTCCCACGTGCAGCGTTCGGTGTCAGCTTACAGCGAATACCGCCGGCAACTCAACATAGGTCTTCAACTCGGCGAAGAACTCCAGAAGCTCTCGGCCTTGGCAGAGCAGCAACAGTATAGCCACATCGAAGCATTCCGGCGTGAAAGCATTCACCACTGTCTGCGTGAAGTGGAAAACGCCATGGCGCTCAAAGAAGAATCGCTGCGCGCCGTCAAGCGTCAAAAGGAACTGGTGGGGATGCTACGCAGTCAGATCGCTACTTTGGAGATTCAAGAAGCGGCGGCCAAAGCCATGGTTGCTGCTTTGTCGCCGAAGAACGGTTTGATTGCTGAAGGCTTGCTTGGTTTCATCCGCGCTTTCGTGGGTGCCATGAATGTCTTCATCAACCGCATCTGGTCCTACCCACTGCAAATCATCCCAACTGGTTACGATAGCGTCAATCGTGAACAAACCGCTGAACTCGATTACAAGTTCAAAGTCGTCGTTGAGCGGGAAGACAACTTGATCAAAGACGTCTCGTTGGGTAGTGAAGGGATCAAAGAGATCATTGACTTGGCATTCATGTTCGTGGCGATCAAGTACATGAACTTGGGCGATACGCCGTTGTTCTTGGATGAGCCGGGCCGGGCCTTTGACGACAACCACAGTAACGAACTAACCGTGGCCATCAAGTGGGTGATGGACAACACCAATTGCCCGCAGCTGTGGATGATCTCTCACCACGCAGTCAACTATACGGCTTTCTCGAATGCAGAAATTTGCATGATCGATGAACGGAACGTGGTGATTCCGGATAAGCCGTATAACAAGCATGTCGTCATCGAACGACACTTAAACTAAACTATCAAGGAAAACAGCATGGAAATCACCAGCACAATTAGCGCCCGAACATTCGGTGAAGAAATGGCAAGCCTTAACATCGATCCGATCGAATACAGTCGTCAGAGTGGTCGCACCCATCGCATGATGGAAGCTGCCAAAGTCTCTTGCGAGCGGGGTAAGCCGACTGTGGTCATCTTCAAAGATGAAAAGTCGGCGGAAGTGTGGCGTCGTAAGTACAAAGACATAGCCGGCTTGTCGATTATCCCGATGTCGCAACCCATGCCACATCTCGACTGGATTCAATCGAAGATGACGGGAGGCCCGTACGCTTTCCATCAAACCTTCATCGACCACGACACGTTCTTTGCATACCAAAAGGAAATCATCCGGGGTTATCACAGGTACGACCGCATCATGGACACGGCGCCGTACAACCCGTTGGTTCTGGATAAACCGGCTGAATAAGTAGACAGCATAACTACCCCCTACCCCGCAAGGAGTAGGGGGCGTATGCCGTTACTTAAACAGCGGCCGTCTTTTCTGCTTGACAGGCCAGATCAAACACGGACTTGAGAACGTCACCGGTATCGATGATCACCATCGATGCTTTATGGATGCCGATGGTCGTTGCTGCTTGGGTCATGAGGAGCATACGACCGTACGAAGCTACCAGAGCGCCTTCGGTGTATTTTTCCATGAACGTACCCATATCGCGCGACAGTTTCGGCCTTTGCGCTTTCAGAGCGTCAACCATCTTGATCATCTCTTCCGACATCTTTTCCATGGCTTCGATGTCGCTTAAGAACTTTGGATGCGTGACGCTTTTGGTAAAGCGCTTTGACTCTTCCAAAATGTCAGCCAGCTCATCGTCGTTCAACGACTTGGCTTGACTCTTGGCCGAGCCAGGTTTGTTCTTACCCGTGTGATACGTGAAGTAATCAAACGGATCGCCCATACCCATGCCATCACCCATACGACGACGATAGCCCACATAGATACCACCCAGTAATTTAGGGTAGCCGCTATCGCGACGGGTAGCGATGTCGCCTGGTGTCTTTTCGTAGCCAGGGTGGAAGTGCATCTTTTGGAAAAACTTGGTTTGCGGTCCTTCGATCCGGTCTTTGATATCGGACATCGCTTCCGAGACGGCGTTGACGTCGGCCATCGATTTGCGAATTACTTCCAGCGTTGGTAACGTGAAAGCTTCTTGCAGGTCAAGAAAACCGTTGATAGTATCGCCAGCCATGGCCACCAGATGCTTGACTTCCGACACCATCCGCTCTGGCGGTACGATGGTGGTTTCATCTGTCATGCACAGACGCGAGGCATCGCCTGCAAAGTCCAGACTGATACGACCGACGTGTGTGCGACCTTTTGCTTCACCGCCGGAGACAGATGCATTGGCGTTGGCTTTATGATCATCCAGGATCTTTTCCACCGCAGCTTCTTTCTTCTTGAGTGGCGACATGAAGTTCACGATCGTGCGGAAGAACGCTTTGATGTGATTCCAGGTCTTGCGGATGAAGTCCTTGATCGCTTCCCAGATCTTGGCCACACGTTCTTTGACGTTCTCGATAAAGCCTTCCGTTGAGACGCCGTCGAGCGAGACTTGTGGAATGATGTCGTCAGCGCAAGCATCGGTACCGGCAGCGGCCATATCCCCGACAGCGCCGATCAAACTTTGTTCGACTTCCCCCACAGTTTCGGTTTGGGCGATGACCGACTGCACGTCAGTGACGATGTCTTGCGTGTCGTCCATGCGGTCGATCTCAACTTCCATGGCCACGAGATCGTTGTTGCTGGCATTGTGCTCATCGATCAAGATGGCTTCTTCTTCAACCGACAGCGTAACAGGTGCTACCGGTTGGGCGACTAAGTGGCGTTTCATTATGGTTCTCGGATGGGGTTATCTTGGGCCAGTACGTAGGCTTCCAAGTCGTTGTATTTGGCGCGCAGGGCAACCAATGCTTCTTGCGCTACACGCAGTTTTGCCGCGTCAGTAACTACCGCACCCATGACAACTTCACGCGCCGACTCGATGGCGGCGGCATCTTCCACAGTCAAGCTGGTCAAGCTCGACGCGAGCATGGCACGTACTGTCGCGTTTTGCACACCCATCAAGTCTCGGGCCATGTCCTTGAGTTGGCTCATGAAGTATTGCAAACTCAGGTCCTGTGGTAAGGCGCCTAAGTTCACGGTAACTAACATGGTGCCGTAGGGCACGCCAGTGGCCACTGGGAGCGATTCCAGATAGCTGTTGGGGACCTTTACCTCTTCCCCGTCCGAAGCTCGCAGCGTGACGATACAGACCCGGTCAGCCACGTCAGCTGCAAACTTCTCACGGTCGATTTCAAACGGCTCGTAAAAGAGAGCGTAAGGATCTTGGTTGGTTGACGCTACCGCATGCAGCGTTTGCAGACCAGTGACCTCGTAAGGCACACCAGCACTACACAAGCCCGTGAAGGGGTACTTGAGTTTGATGACACCGGACGAACCGATGCTAGGTTGGATATAGCGACTCATGGATTAACCCATGTTCGATTTGGCAACCACGAGGTAGTTGACGTTCTCGTAGCTGCGCGTGATGTACAGAATGCCGTCACGCCGCACTTTCGTCATACCCACTGGGATGGTGGTGTATTGGCTGGCCGATTCCGCAGCGAACAACATCTGCTCGATCATGTACGCCCAGTCCTGGGTCTTCTTGGACATCCGGTTAAAGTCCACCGAAGTCGAGGTCACCGAAATGAAGTCCTTGAACATCTGGTTAAGCTTAAACACGCCGTTACGGTTGTCGGGCGAACCGATTGCCAGCAGTGCGACCGAGCGGTACGGGTGGCCAAAAGTCACCAAGTTCGAATCAATATGAGGTTGCGGGTATTGCGCCGCATATTGTTTCATTTTGGCCGGAGCATTGGTGTGCACAACAAACGGCGAGTAAATGCCGGTGGCCAGTTCGCGGTTGGGAATAGCGTACTGGTCTTCGAGCGGCAGGATGATGAATTCTGTGCGCTTGAAAATGTCAGGGAAGATCTTGATCCATTCGTCACGCGTGCGTGCGGTGCGGTCCAAGATGTGTTCCATGATGGCGTCTTTGATCGAGTCGACGTTGTCGCCGGTAGGGCCGTAGATCAACACGCTCCAGTCGGTTGGCACCACGTGGTTCGAGTTCAGCGGATCGATATAATCGTACGTGTTGGTGCGGGTGACGGTATCGGGGTACTTGCTCTTGGCCAGTTGGATACGATCCATGGTGGCCGAACTGGTCAGCGCTTTCACGAGCAGCTCGACTTCGGTACCTGGTTTGTGGAAGTTGTCCAGCGTGTCAAATGGCGGGATCACGTAGATCTCGTATTCATCGTATTGTTGCTGGAAGCTTTCGTCGACGAACCAGACCTTGAGGAAGTTCTCAGTGTGGCCATCGTCGGTCAAGCATTTCCACGACAGCCATTCTGGCAACGTGTAGCTGCCGTCCGAGACCATGTTGCCGCAGATGAAGTCACTGGCGTCACCCACGAAATTGGTAATCAGGTTCTCCAGCAGCACGCCTGGCAGAATGTCGACTTGGCCGCTCAGTGTTTGGTTGTACACGAAATTACAAACCTTGAGCACTTGGTCGGCAATCGTTGTCGGGATCTTGATTGCTGTGTCGCCATCTTTCGAGATGAACGTCATGAGCGTCAAGTTCGGCGCGTTGTTGCGGTTACTGTAAATGCCTTTCTCACGGGAGAAGGTCGCGCCAATGGAAGACAACTCACCCAGCTTTGCGACGACGCCTGGTGTGTTGTTGGCGAAGGTTGTGTTGATGATGAAACTCTTCAGTACGTACATCGAATTCTCCTGCCGCAAAGGGCTTGGGTGAAGAGATAAAAAGGAGGCTAACTTGGGTATACTGACGTATGCTTAACTAGCCGTGTGTCTATAAAATAACTTCAAAAGGAATGAAGGATGTCTTTCTTTATGGTTGTATTTAAGGTCATTCCTTACTTAGTACCATTTCTTAAAGAGATGATGCTGGGAAAGAAGACCTGGCGCCAGGCATTTAAAGACAATCGCGGTAAGACGATTTTAATGTTTGCGGTCATGGTGTCTGTGATTTTCAACGTCGTACTTACCGCGCGTGTCGGTACCCTAGCGTATCGTTATCTTGAACTGTCACGCGCCAAAGAAGAACTCGATGCGAAGTACCACGCACTCGAAAAACCTAAACTGGTGGTCGAAGGTACACCACGCCACCCAATGGCTAACAGCCAGGAAATCTCAACAGAAATTCGTAAAGAACCGAAGTTGGTATTACCAACCAAACATGTTGCTACTGTGGTTCAAGATGCGAAACTAGCGGCTGAACTTCAAGCCGACTTAGATCGTATCCGGGCACGGGAAGCAACGGACTTTTAAACTCAATAAGGATTTCATCGTGAAGTACATTCTTCGTGTATTGGCCTTGACAGTCACCCTCGCGTTGACAGGCTGCGGCAGCTTTAACAACAACTTCAATCACATGCCATCGATACCAGATCCATCGGTGATCGATCCGGCGTTGATTAACAAGCTCGGTTCTGACGGCGATGATGCCAAATCGATTCCAGATCCAGCACCAGAAAATGTAACGGCGCCGGCGGAGCACGTGGTCGAGAAAACAAAAGCGCGGTGCACCATCTCGCCTTACCCGCCAGCTGGGTATCCGCCTGAGTTACCGGTCGAGCAACTGCGTGCTGTCGCTGGCGATGTGTACGCCTTGGAGCGCCTGGAGCGTCGCCATATCGATGAACTGCGTGCTTACATCAGTGAGCGTCGTCGTCTGCTGCGTGACTCCCGTAAAGCTTTCATGGAAAAGTGCACGACGGTGAGCAAGTAGTCTAAAGGGATTTTTATCCCGGAGCATCATTCTTTAGACTAGCATGATCTCACGAATACTTTTCCGAAACGGATGGATGTAATGGCAAAGAAAAAAGAAGCAGTTGACAAAGAACCGGGCATGATGGGCGCAGTGTTGTTTTGCGATGGTAGCGCCCGTCCGAATCCTGGGTTCGCTGGTTGGGGGCTGCATGGGTATCTGTACGAGGCCGTGGAGCCAACCAAAGGGACAGGTAATCCCGATTACGTTCTGACGGAAAATGATTACCTGACCAAAGTCGTTAAAGCTACGGTGCCAGATGTGAAGTTGGTCACACCACTTAAGTACGTTGACGGTTACGGCGGTGTGCCGTTGGAGTTGGCTGCAGACGACCGCGGTAACACCAACAACCAAGGCGAACTGATGGGCGCTATCGAAGCCTTGAAGCTGGGTATCGAACACCGACTCAAGAAGCTGCGCGTCTGGACTGATAGTCAGTACGTGGTGACCAACATGACTTACGCTTCTGGTTGGGAGCGACAAGGCTGGAAGTTGGCGAGCGGTGAACTGCCGAAGAACATCCCGCTCTGGAAAGAATTCTTGGGCCTGCTCAAGATCATCAAAGAGCTGGATCTGGACTTTGCCATCAACTGGAACAAAGGCCACGCCGGTAACTACGGCAATGAATTCGCCGACGGCCTGGCGTTTGTCGGTATGCGTCACGCGACCAACGACATCTTCGAGAGCAAGATCACGCTCTCCCCAGCTGATGGTTACTGGAAGTACGAAGCGAACCGCCACCCGTTCATTGGTCATCGCCGCATGTACTACAACACGCTGTTCGAGTCGAACATCCCAGGCGAGTACTGCTTGGGTGAACACGACAAGGACGATGACTTGGCTGGTAAGCGCATGGCCAACGGCGCGTATGCGTACATCCGTCTGGACCAACCAGAGAACGTCTTGGAGCAAGTGCGTCGTCACAGCTGCAAGCTGGCTAACGGCGAAGACACCGTCATGATCGCTCGGGTTGATTATATCTACCGGGCAGAAGTGCACGAATATCTGGATACCTACGGCGATGTGGTGATGAACAATCCGCCCGATGCTCGCTCGTATTTGGACGCGGTGATCCGCCACAAGAAAGAGCCAGTGACCACGGAACACAATCCGCCGCTGCTCATCGGTCGTACTGAACATGAGTTGTCGAAATTGAAGGATGTTCTTGATGCGTATCTCAAGGACGGCGAAGGTTTGGTTTCCACGGACCTGACTCCTTTAATTTATGAGTCAATTGTGGAAACCAGTAAGAAAGGTGAGGATAAGCACATTACTAAGCTGCGTCCCGAGTTCGTAGTTGGGACGGCGAAGATGGATGCGAATGTGAACTACCGCCATCCTGACAGTAGTATTCGCCAAGTGAATGTCAGTCTGCTGCTTGGATTGGATTTACTGGACCGCAATGCATTACGCCGACTCGAAGAACTAGAACCGGAAGTTCGCTTAGTGACCTGGACGGAAGAGCCACAAGCTTTCCGTTTTGCGACCATCATTAAGGTGAAGGGCGCAGTGGGGATCTTCGCGGGCACGTACAGTAACCTGCGCTTAATCCTCGACTAGAAGGAGCAAGCTTTACCAAAACGGGATTCATCCCCAGGAGTTTAATTCATGCTCATCAAGCAATTTTTTAGCAACGTTGTAAACGAACGCATGCCGCGCAAAACGAAGCGTCAGTTTTTCTTGATTTCGTTTGCAGCCTTACTAACTGGCGCGACGAAGTATGACAAGGAGACATTCAAGAAATTGAATCGCGTGCTGGCCTTGTCTGAATCAGGCGAATCAGCGCTTGCAGTTCCGGCCATCCTGTCCAAAGTCATCTGGAACGGGAAGACGCCGTACGAGGTTTGCCAAGAAGATGTCACGAAGGGCGCATTCAACGCAGCGCGCATTTCCGGTGTCGTGGCCAACATTCTGAACAGCATGCCGCGTTGTTTGCATTACGGCAGTCCAGAAGACATCGAAAGCGACGTCGGTGTGATTCTCAATGGTCGTATGGAATTGTTGGGCGTTTAAGCATTAACGCAGATCGTCATAAGACCCCCCTGCCCCCGGATAGGAGGCAGGAGGGGAGCTTATGATCTTACTTCGACTTGTCCATGTCTTTGAGGATCTGGCTGATCTTGTTCATGGTGTCGCCAATGGCGGTGTTGATCGTTACCGTGCGGAAGTACGTGGCCGCAAACAGTTCGAGTTCAGCGCCGACTTGGTAAGCACCGGAGGCCAGGTTGTTCACCACTTCAGGACCAGCACCTTCAAATTCGTTGTTGCGAATCTGCTTGATGATGATGCCCAGCTGAGTGTTGCACTCTTCGGCTTTCTTGTGCAGGTCATCGCGATTGATCGTGTTGACCAGGTGATCGATCTCGGTGACCAGCTTGAACACTTCTGGCCAGTCCGCATTACGATCCACCACGTCGCCGTAGGTACGCTCAGCCCGCGAGGAACCCATTTTAAAGCACTTGGACAGGCGCTTGTTCAGTTCGGTACGGGACTTCTCCATCTTCGCGTACAACGCGTCGTGGGGCATCGTAGTGACTTTGAGCTGGCGGTTGGTGATGATCTGCGCCAGGTACATCGAGTACTCGTTGAGCGAGTGCATCGTCACGGTGTGGCAATGCTGCACTGCTTCGCGTACCAGCATCAGGTATTCGATGTAGGCAACTTCCAGACCTTCCGGAACATATGCAATCAACGGTGACAGATTCAGGTAAATCCGACCGTCGAGCAGGCGCATGAAATCGCGTTCGTTGCTCTTGAGTTGGACGGCTGGCTCGCTGCGGCTGAAGTTGTGGATGAAGCTTTGGAAGTTCTTCTGGATGCTTGGCATCAGATTTTGCAGCGAGTTGGCAATGCCGGCCATCGAGAAGGTCTCGTGGCTGATCATCGTGCGCAGGTGATCCATGTCGTTCAGTGGATCTGTTTTCACAAGAGGTTGGACTAATTTCATGGTCTTAATTTTCCACAGAAGTTGGTTAACAAATAGGTAGCCGATCACAATATCGGAATTGTACACATAAAATTAAAGCCAGAGTTATCATAATCTGGTCAAGGACGTTTCGGCGTTCATCATTTCACCCAAGAACGGAGTACTCCTCGTGAGCTTATTACCCGGTAACCTGCAACAGGCCGCCTATATCAACCCATCCATTCCAGTCGGATGTGGCTTTGATATCCTGAACGGCGTGCTTTATAAAGGACTGCACCGTCAGTTCATCCTCTCGGGCGGTTTGTCCTACATCATGGGAATTGCCGCCAAAGGTAACGTGGGTAAGTCCACGCTGGCCGAGTGGTTCATGTATACCGCCATGTGCCGTGTGACGTCGTGGGAATTCGAGACGCCAAGCGCCGGTATCTTCTACGACACGGAAATCAACAAGAACGAACCACGCATGACCGAACTGCAACTGGCCATCAAAGGTCTGTGCGGTCGTGATCTGTTCTCGGCTGGTCGCTTTAGCCTGACCAACAAAGTCCAGTACAGCGGCAACAAGTTCTTCGACATGATCAAAGACTGGCTCGATGCCAAGCGCAAAGATCGCAAAAACAGCTTCAACACCCCATTCGCTGACCGCGGTGGCAAGACCAACTTCAAGATGTTCGTACCAACGTTCTGCGCCGTGGACTCGTTGTCGGAATTCGATACCGACGATATCGACAAGGTCCGCGATAAAACGGAACTGGGTACGGGCGATCAGAACATCCTGAATATGCGCGCCGGTCTGGTCAAGGCCAACTTCCTGACCGAACTGCCACGCGTGACCATCCAGGCCAACAACTACACCGTGCTCGTAGCCCAGATGGGTAAGAACATGGACGTGGGTGCTTCGCCACACGCACCGAAACCGCAGCAGCTCAAGAACCTGCCAGCATCGGAAGCCATCAAAGGCGCCACTGCCAAGTTCACGTTCGCCACGCACGACTGCTGGTGGATCGAAAGCTCGGCCCCGCTGTGGGACGATGAGATGAAGCCGGAGTACGTGATCGAGCCAGCCATGGCCCGTTCCAAAGACACCGACCTGCAAAAGACCAAGCTCAAGCAGCTGCGCTCCAAAGGCGGCCCATCTGGCGTGATCCACGAAATCCTCGTGTCGCAAAAGAACGGCATCCAGCCAGAGCTGACCGAGTTCCACTACCTGCGTAGCTGCAAGCGTTGGGGTATGGAAGTCTCCGGTGGCGGTGGTTCGATCATGGAGATGCAACTCTACCCAGGCGTGAAGGTCAGTCGTCACACCGTCCGTATGCGCATCGACGAAGATCCGCTGTTCTGCAAGGCGCTGAACTTCACGATGGAAATGAAGCAGATGGAAGAACACTGGCCGTACGTCACTGAAGAAGGTTGGTTCGTCGATCCGGCAGAACTGTACCGCGGTTTGACCGCACGTGGTTACGACTGGAAGGTACTGCTCAACACCCGTGGCTACTGGTGTCTGGGCGAGGGCAAGGTGCCTGAACTGTGCACGTTCGACTTGTGGCGTATGTACCACGGCGGGTACCACCCGTACTGGTACGACAAAGCGGTCGGCGCTGAAGCTGCCAAGAAGGTCAACAAAGGCCCTCTGGAAGCCTTCATGAGCACGCTGCATCTCGGTCCTCTGTTGATCGATCTGCGTGAAGCCAAAGAGATCTACGGCTTTGCTAAGCCGATGGATGCTGCATCGGAACTCAAAGCAGCATAATAAAAACGTGGTGGCGTGTTTAACGACGCGCCACCTTACAAGGAAACAGTATCGTGGACCCTGCCGACGAAATGCACCTGGATGAAAATCCAACCAAATACAACATCAAGAAAGGTTGATATGTACGGCCCTGTATATCTCATTATCGGTCTACTGACCGCAATCATCGGTAAGAACCTACACGGTAGCAACTGGTGGGCGTTGGCCGATTTCATCTGGTGGCCGTTAGTGTGGCTGAAGTGGATCTATTATCAAGAGGTCAATCTGACGCTTGTTGTCACGTCGTTTGACTGGTTCTTCCATTAACACAAAACAAAAAACATGAAACTCGAACGTCAACTTGCGGCTGTGGTGCATACTGCCACCAGTAAAGCCATGTGGATGGACTTTTACAAAGCAGCGCAGAAGGTGCGTGACCGAGAGCCCAAATTCCCTGTGGGCGCCATCATCCAATCGCGTGTCGGTGATCTGCTGACCTGCGAAGTTATCGAAGGTCCAGACACGTATCTTCACAACTTCCAACCATCTTACTTGTTGCGTCCAGTTAGCGAGGTGGGTAAGCTGCCTACGATTAACCGAGCGCAAGCCGAGATCGATGTGACGTGGCATTCAGCAGCTTGCATGTTCAAGCGTGGTGATAAGATCCGCCATGTGAAATCAAAGACCGATTACTGGGTGGTTGCCACCCCAGACGTCGCGCGTCTGGAAGAGACCAATGAACCGGCTTACGTATATCGTAGCGACTTTAACAACCTCTGGTGGACGCGTCGCCAGAGCGAAATGGAAGACGGTCGGTTCGTCGTAGTACCAGGCTTTTAAGTTGTTTCCTTGCTATTTCTTGTCAGAAATAGATTTCCTAATGTTATTTTTTTGGTAATTAAATATGTCGAATATGGATACTGTAGAAGTAGTACCGCCAAACGCAAACGACGTCACCGACGTTGAGTTCCGTGAGGTGGTTCAAGAGCAGCCAGACGATCAACCGCTGTCTATCGCGGAAACGATCACGATGGCGATGGAAGATGCGGGCGTCGTTGACGTCATGGACTGGATGATCGGCATTGACAAAGAAGCTTTGACTTCGCCTGATCTGAACATCCAACGCTATCTCATCAACCGCCACTGGCGCGGCCTGTTTACAGGTCCGAACCTGACCAAAGACCAGATCAAGGAATCCATCAATGCGCGTGGGTGCTTGGTCGACGGTCGCTGGGAACTGGCGGATTGGCTCACTCACTTCAAAAAGGATGTCATCCCATGCGCGATCAAAGTCGGGATTCTCAAGCTGGCCCCATCGGAAAAGACGGACTCGCCGACTTCAAGTATCGAGTCCTAGTCTTTGGCATTAAAGACTTCAACGACGCTAGCCTCTTTGACCAATGCATGCAAAAATTCCTGAAGGACAATAACGTCACTCAGGAAGAAGACAAACAGCACATCGTGTTTGTCACAGGCAAAAGTGGAAGAGGTGTTGACCTTTTACTCTGCAACTGGGTGAAAGCGAATCATTACCACTGGGTAGAGTTCTTGCCCAAGTGGGATGAAGTTGACGTTGAAGGTTCGTCCGTTAAGTACCGTGATGGCAAACCATACAACTCCCGTGCTGGTTTTTGGCGGGATGAAGAAATGGTAGAAGTTTGCACTCACGGTGTCTCTTTCTATGACGGGGTATCATCCGATACCCGTGACATGATCGATCGTATTGCGGATTTAGGTAGTCCGTGTTCGATGTATCTTGTCACCGTAGACAAAGACGAGGACGAACATGCCGAAGAACAGGGCCGCCGCGGAAGCGGTTATACTTAAGCGCATCGAACAGATGTCACCTGGAGGTCCCACTCCAGAAATCTATCGCGCGATGTTTGCGAAGATGGATGACGTTGCGTTCGATGCCTTCATGGCCAAGTTGAAACTTCGTCAGGGACGTTTGGCGATCATCGAAGCGAACATGTCTGCTACCGGGCTAACCATTGAAAATGCGTTGGCGATGGCAAAGGACATGAAGCACGAGTTTTACCAGCGCATCTGGATCAATCCAAATGACGGTAAGACGCCAGCGTTCTTGACGAACAAGAAGTATTTAGTACTGGACCTGCCATATCGTCGGCAAGCCCAGCTGTTGGAAAAGAAAGCCCGTATCCCAAAGCACAACCGTTCGATCGATGAATTAACTGGTCAAGCGGCGGGTGATTCAAAAGGCAGCAAACTGTCATCTCCTGAGATCCAGGTGTTGGCGGCGCTGGACTTGCCGAACATGATTACGGAACAGATTAAGTTCCGCGGCGGTGACATCAAAGGTTTCGATGCCATGAACAACATGATCGACAAGACTGGCGCGGTTTCGATGGCGTCGATTGAGCACTTGGCGAGTGGAGTTGAATCCACGCGTACGCTCTCGACTTACCTGACGGGCATGCACCTTTCGAACACCCTGGTGTAGACCGGGCTTTCTATGACTAAACAGGCGACGTAAATAATGAACAATGAAATTAATGCAATCAATCAAGGACCGTTTGACTTGTCTAAGATTCGGTTGTGCTTCATCGCCTCGATCACTCAGACTTTGCACAATCTGAGTGCTGAAGATGCGGTGATGGTGCGAGGTAAGTTAATTGGGATCATCGGTGAATACACCGTACCTTACATGTTTTCGCCCGACTTCCTTGTGGAGCTGAGCGAGACCGTGTTTGGCAACGAAACTTTTCGCGACTGGTTGTTCAATGCGCGGTTCGTGTTCTTCATGAACTTAGCTGCGCTGTACGGTCAAGAAATGGTGAGCTTCATCCTTGATAACTTAGCTCGTAGTGCATCGCTTGACTTGGGTGCATTGGAATTCCTAAACGCCGAGCAGAAGGAAGCGTTTAGTGCCGCTAGTGAGGTACCCCCTCAAGTAGCGCAAGAACTGTTAGGCTATCACGAAGCGAAAGCTGCGCTTGGTGCCAACACGTGGATGATTATAATCATGCTCGCCGTAGCATTCATCCACTTGGAGCATGAAGTATTAGACATGCCCCAGAGCTGATGTAACAAAAAGAAGTAAAGTTTGAAAGAAGTGCAGTCCATGAATTCAGTGGAGCAATCTGCGTGGTCGGGCATTCTCATCTCGTTGGATGTGTTGCTCGACACGCGCTTAGGAACCATCGCGAAATTGGGCGGTTCCGAGCTAGCAGTAGAAGTATTGAAGGGAAACTATCACAACCGTAAGGACGATAAATTTTCCAACGTAAATGTGGATGCCTTTAACGCCATGTATGCCGCACGCGATGAAGAGACGCTTTCAAAGTCGTATTCGACTAACATCGATACATTCTTACGCGAACTCGTTCACACGCTGATAAAGCAATCACTTGTTAGGCCGTTCCACCAAGGAGTCCGTGTTGTTGTCAATACGTATCCGTACCAGCTTTCTGACACCGTCACCCAGCAGATATTGGGAGCAGTAGTCGATAAGTTACTAGCCGACATCGAGGTCGAAGTACCTCTCACCGTCGAAGCCGAACACTTAACCGATGAGCAGCTTAATCCAGAACACTGCAAGCAGACATATTCAGCCATGCTGATGTATGATTACGAGCACTGGTTATCGATGCAACAGGCCGCGCTTACCAAACGACCCATGCCGGAGGTCACCCTTTTTGCGCCCGCCATCTACTTTGTTCAGACGCCTACTGAAGAAGACCTAGAAGCCGCTAAACACGAATTGCAGTTACACCCATTTGAGATACTACAAAAGACCCTCCAGGGGGCAGTCGATCTTCAGTTATTGCCAATTGAACTCTTCAGCATTGTTAATCCAGCCAAATGACAGCATACGCCCCGCTACCCGCTCGCAAGAGCAGGTAGCGGAGTACAATACGTGGAGAACTATTCCACGGCTTGTTGTTGACCCTTAGCGAAAGCGTCGTAGGACAGTTGTTGTGTGCCGATGTCCATCTGACCTGGTACCAACGTCGGTGGTCCGTCACTGTCATCCAGACTTGGCGCCACGCGGTTCGGGTCGATATCTTTCGGATCGAGCTGGAACATACGGCTTGTCATCGCGCGCAGCAGGCCGGCGCTGTCACGCTGGGACTGTTCAGACGTCTTGGCAGCAGCTTCGTCGATACCCACACGGCGACGGCTCACAACGGCTTTGTCCATGTCGCCAGCAGTCTTGAGTAACACGTTGAGCATGTCAGCGCTGACTTCTTGCGCCAATGCTTTGTGTACGTGCTTCTGAACCTTCAGTCGTACGCCTTGGGTGTGCGTGAGAACCGCGTCCAAATCGAGTACGTCAAACGCTGGTTCAGGTTCTGGTGCAGGTGGTTCTACGATGGCCAGCGCAGCTTTGGTAGCGCTGGGATATTCTTCGTCAATATCTTCGTAGTTGTCTTGATTGTCACTCATGGGAGGTTCCTTAGAAAAGTGTTTACCGCTAATAAATCTCAGACCTATATCATTAAAGTAGAGTCATCTGGTATGTAAACCGTTGTATTAACAAGGAGGAGTACATGTTTAAACTTTGGCAACGTGTCAAAGGCTTAATCCCAAAAATCCCATCTGCCCCAGTTGTCCCGGAAGTAAATTTCGCGGCACTGTCTGTGGTGGACAAATGTGCGTTTGTGTATAACGCGCTGGATGTGGAGCAGTTCCAAAACTACCGCCATTCCGATGGCGTGGGTAAGATGGTCAGTGTAGTGCATGTTAACATCGAGGCGTGTATGGAGGACATCGCCCAACAGATCGAGTTCATCGAAAGAGCTGGTTTCATTCCTAATGGTCGGGAATACGAGGCCACGTTCAAATACATCAACCGGTTCTTTGTCACCAAACGGAACTACTACTTAGAATCCATCTACGAAGCTGTCAAGGATCTGCGCACTGTGGTGCTCGATCTCTGCGCGGTCGTGGACAAAACCAAGGACAGTGATTACCACAGCTACAACGTGCGCATGCTTCACGCGCTTCTCTTTACTTTAACCGAACTGGGCTCCCAACTAAACGATATCGCCAACGACATCGCGTATCGCTCTTAATTTCGTTTCTTCGTTTTCTCTTCTCTTCGCTTTATTTCTTTTGAGGTACATTATGGCTGAACGTAAACAACGCCCAATCCAGCAGATCATGGAGGACCCGAACAAGGCCGTCGCTAAGACGTATAGTTCGTGGGGCATGCTCTCTAAGCTGTGGCGCATTATTTTACGGGATAACCACATGAATGGTTATCGGTTCAACGTGCTGATGGATCGCTTTCTGAAAGATCCTCGCAACAGCCCCAAAAAGTCCGAGGGTGAACACTTCGACAATCGTGGCAATCTGAACAAGGAATTTTCCAATCCAACCATGAGTTGGAAAGTGTTTATCAAGTGCATGAAGTTCATGGGGTTCAAAGAATTCCGCTTGACGATCGAAGCGCGGCACGAGGATGGCCATATCTCGGTGCACCGCACGATGCTCAATCTGGAAGAGAATCTGCTGCTGAATGATCCGCGGTTTGCTGAGGAATTGGAACGTAGCTTGGAAGAAGCTGCCAATGACCCCGACGCGAAGAATCTGCGCGTGCCAGATGACCAAGAGCCCATTGTCTACTTGGACCCCTACCCTGGTGAAGATGAGGGCGCGGCTTAAATCATGACTTGTCAAACATTGGCTCCCACGATGAATAAAATCACATCTACTTCTCTGCCAATTCCCGACCCTAAGAAGGATGGCATTGATCACATCAACGTACACTACAACGATGGCATTACCTCGCTCGGACGGCAACTGTCATCGTACTACGTCCAAGCATTTAAACACCCGTACTTCGGACCGTTTCGCTGTGTCGCCGGCTTCATGTGCTACGTGCGCACGGGCTGCCGCGATGATGCGTTCCGAGGCATGACCGGTTCGCAAGCAACTGCGTACCTCCGCCAACAAATCAAAGAAAAGAAGCTGTCGACTTACGACATTGAGGATGAAGAGAATGTGTTGATGTTGGCCATGCATGCACGGTTGACTCAACATTCTGTGACTGCAACACTCTTCAAGAATTCCACCCTGCCGTTCGAGAATTACTTTCTCTGGAGTGACGACAAAACCGTCGCCCGCAAAGATCGTTTGCCTGCACGCCCTGCAGACTCGGCCATGGTGATTCAATCCTTAACCACGCTGCGCGAATACATGCAGGCCGGACTCGAACCGGACCCGATCAATCGTGACGCGTACGCCAAACTGCGCAAGACCTAAATCAGCTTGGCTGAGCACTCCTTCGGGGGTGCTCTTTTTTTTGTTTAAAGGCACGCTATGTTAACCAAGCAAGCATTAGCTCCGACCACATTTACCGCAGCACCAACCGAAGAACTGGCAGCGCCTGACGTCTACGAGATTAAGAGCGCGTCAGTCATCAACAAACTGCCGCTTCCTAAGTCACTGAGCGTTGAATCCTTAACGAGTGAGCTGCGTGGTGGTAAGTCCATGCTCACGGATTTGCCATCACTTAGTTCGTTAAAGACCGAAGTGGCTGGTGCCTGGAAAGTAGTGGGCACTGTCAAAGGTGCGATTGCCACAGCCAAAGGTATTGCTGACACGGCCAAGCAATACGGTTCGGTGTTTCAAAAGGCAGTAGGCGGCGTACAAGGCATCAAAGCGTTAGCGAGCATGAGCGGTCCTAGTTTACTCGGACGCATCGCTGGCGGTACCTTAAATGGCGTGCCTGGCCTTGCTGGCACGAGTATCGCATCGCTCTCTACGATGTTGTCTAACAACGTCATGCCGCAGCAGGTCAAAGAGCTGTTTAACACACCCATCCCCGCTGTGCTCGGTACGTACGGTACGGTAGGCGGCGCGTTAACCAAGATCCTGCCAAGTAAGATTACCCAGTCTTACGAGATGACGTCGATGATCAACAACGTCATGGGCACTAACCAAATCGGGATTGTCGACAAAGACAGTACGGCGCGGTTGTTAGCTGGTTTGTCCATGGGCGGTATTGCAGGTGGTATCGACAACGCGTTTAGTAGTTTGAAGTCGTTGGCTGGTGGCGATGCGGCTATCGAGATGTCCGCCGCCATGTCGGCTATTTCCTACAGCGCGCAGTCTGGTAACATCAAGTCGCTCAAAGACGTTGTCTCGGCCATCGGTCCATCCAAGCTGGCATCCATTGCCAAGTCGACCATCAAGAACATCTCGACGAACTACAACCCATCCAGTGAAGGTCCGGTCTCGGACACCGAGCGTCAAAAGGATTTCCTCGGGATGATCAGTAGCTTTAGTGATCTGGACAAGAACTGGTTAACGCAAGATCGCATGAAGCTCGATCCACTCACCGGAGCGTCGATCTTTGACTTCAAAGTAACCGACGCGACGTTCGCATCAGAAGGTAGTCCCGATATGCGTCGTACGGTCACGATGGGCGCGATTCGTTCGGATGATCCAGAACTGAAGTGCTTGGCAGCGATCTCGATGTTCCCAGCATTAAGTCCGGAAGAAGAACTGCGTAAGAGCTTCCCGATGACCAACACGTCCATTACCGGCAACACCACCGCATCGAACAACACGGTAACGGGTAAACAACGCAATCCATTAAACGACATTACCATCGACGGCAAGTACGGCGATTGGCGCGACGACGTGATGATCGATGGCGTGTCCAACAACACTCAGTCCGACACAGTTGTCAAACAGTTGGGCGGTAGTTAACCGTATCAGCGCATAGCCTCCCTCTACCCTTCGGGGTAGAGGGAGTTATGACGTCTTTCTTTTTTTTGTTACTGTCGGTCAGTACCGCGATAGAACATACTCAAGGCCCGACCTGGGAACGTGTCACCAAAGAAGCTGGCCATGTGTGCTGGGCTCTTCCATGTTTCATACGCTGCCATCTTGCGCGTTAAGTTCAGCTTGAGCTTACGCAGGCCGTAGATCTGATCATTCAGAGCCATACCAGCCATGACTGCCAGATAGTCAGAGAAGTCCGTGTCTGGGGTAAACGCACCACCGGTTAAGGCTACTGCTGCGACTTGACCGTTTTCACCACCAATTACCGAACCAATGGCTTGCGCAATACCTTCACCGAAACTGAAGTTCTCGCTAATTGGCATGTGCAGCACCGATGACATGTCCAGAACCGTGAACGTGACGTCCACACCCATGGCGTGACCATCTTGGCTAAAGCCCACGTTACCTGTACCACGCGTGATACTCACCGAGTCGATCATACCCAAGCGTGTCTGGCAACGACCACGGTCGTACAGTTCCACCAAGAACGGGCTGGTGTACGATTGTGGACCAGTACCTTTCGGTAACACACCAGCCAAAATCATGGCCAGAGGAATGTCGATGTTAAGCACCTGCGAGACTGGATTACCATAGGGCGAGACCAGATTCATGGTGTACGTGGATTTACCCAGCTGCGCTGACGAACTCTGCCAGTATTTGGGGATGTCCACAAACGCACTACCAGCCAGCGAAGCCAGACCGGACATTTCCACAGACGACAGCAAACCACTGCCGAATGCTTGGATAGCCGACGTGGCTTCACCGATCAACGCACCTAACGGACCGCCAACGATGTTACCTTGAGCAAAGTCAAAGCGCTTACTGCGAGCATCTGCCGACATACCGTTCACGCGCGAAGACATGTTCGATTCGCCAACGGAGTTGGTAAAGCTATCTTGGATCGGACCAGTTGCATTAACACGGAACGACGCGAAGGCGGCGCCATCATCCAACTCGGCATTACCGAAGTTGATGAGTGACTTCAGATAACCTTCTTTCTTGTCCGCGCCTTGCTGGAACGTATCGTCCACCGACTCGCTACCACTGCCGCCGTTTTCAGTACCCGTCTTCATGGGAGAAGCTTCGAACCAAGCACGCAGATAATCTTCGATGTTTGGCTCTTTACTGCCTGGCAACGGCAACGGCGTGTTAAGCACTTCACGCGTGACGCGCTGCAAGTCCGTGATCCCCATTTCACCAGCTTGATCCAAGCGGGCGTTGAGTAACTTCTGCCGCTGCCGTTCCAAACGCTTGGCGCGGTTGGCAATGGCGTACACGTCGATCGAACCTTTCGGACCGAAGATCGTTGGCATGATCTTGTTCATGATCGGACCTGCTGCTTCGCCTTCGTAACCTGGATCAACGGTTTCAGAGATCGAGCCGAAGATACGTGGCACCACACCGCGGTTCACTGCCATGTGGTTAACCATGGTGTTCACGGCGTTCCAATAAATCGGCATCGAAGGACGCGAGTAGTAGAACTTGGTCTTAGGAACCTTGTCCAAGAAGTTAATGGCAGCGCCCAAGAAGTGCACCATCAACAACTTCCACGAGGCGAGCTGCACCACGAAGCCAGCGACCTTACCGATACTGAAGAAGAACTTATCGCTAGAGCGACCCGTGTTGGCCACTTGGCTAGCTGCACTACTGTAGAAGCCACTAAAGAACCGTGTCAGCGAGTTGTGCTGCGCCATCCCGAAGCGCATGTGGATGATCTGGGAATTTTGATCGATGATTTCTGTGTAAGCCCGGCCCTTACCTAAGCTACCGGTTAACTTACTTTTGATGCGGATGTCCGCATGCCGACAACGTGTTGGGGGTGGGTTAATGCAAATGCTACCACCTGGCCGTGTGTCGGTGTAGTCGATGATCGCAGAGGTATAAAACCGTTTGCGAAAGTCGTCTGATTTGGGGTCAAGCTCATCTTTCTTCACGAGGAAGGAGCGACGGACCCATGAAGAGTCTGGTTTGACTGCCATAAAAATCCTTTAAATAAAAAGCTGGGAGAGCCGAAGCCCTCCCATGTACTTTAGCCTGGTGCGCGTGGACGTGCTACGCTAACCGGTGCGCGGGGCAATTCACTGGTGCGTCGTTCTGCAACCCGTGATTGCTGCGAGGTGGGTGCGCTGTTGCTGTTATCTGGCGCAGCAACACTGGCTTGTTGTGGCATCTTCAGGAAGTTATCCCGAATCTGCACCATGACATCAAACGTCTTCTGTTGAATGTCACGCGACTGTGTCAGCAGACTGTTCGTGTCACCCAGGTTCGAGATGCGCACATCGTTCTGCTGCTTGACCGTGGCCATCTTGTCTTGCATCGAGCTTTGTGGCATGAAGCCACTGGCCAACATTCCCACAGGCATACCACCGCCAGTTGGGGCTGCTACACTCGACGTTGCGCCAGGCAACTTCGCCGCTTGGGTATCAGTCGAACTCGCTGTTGCCACAACCGCACCAATACCGACCGGCGCAGCTTTAGCAGCTGCCGCAGCAGGCGCAGGCTTGTTGCTAGCGATGGCTGGAGGCGGAGCAGATGCTTTACTAGCCACCATGCTTTCACCACCATCGTTAATCATGCCTTTGGCTTTGTTGCGGATTTTGTTGTTCATCAACTGATAAACTTGCGCAATCGTCCGAGGCTGACGGTCCTTGGTGAAGAAGATGTTCGGGTTGGATTTGGCCTCTTTCGGGAAGAGCTGCGAGGCATTGGCACTTGGATCGGATTGCAAGAACTTGCGACCCGTAACAGGACCCATGAAGTGACCCATGTAAATATCCGTATCTGTCACTTCGCGACCAAGTTTACCTTGCATCTCGTTGAGACAGGTTTTCAGATACTCCGCACCCATCAGCGCATTGGCCCGCGGGTCAGTGCGTGATGCGTTAGGCGCAATGCCGTACTTGGCGCCATGTTTCTTCAGCATCCAAGTCCACGTGTCTGAGACGAACTGATACAGACCCGTCGCACTACCGGTCGGGGCTGGAATCTTGTAATCGAACCCAGACTCCACCGCAGCCATGGCCGCCATCAACTTAGGATCAACGCCTGCCATTTGCGATGCTGCCAAAATGGTGTCTTTCAACGCTGACCACGAACCATTACCTTTCGGCATTGGGATCGAGTTGACGTCGCCGCCCGTACCTTTACCCGGATGGACCATTGCCACACCACCGACCATACCGCCCGGTGCTTCACCGATCGGGTTGTTGCCCACTTGCGGACTAGGGCCTGTCGTCTGTGGAGTTGGACCGCCACCGAAGAACGACTTGGTCTTTTGCCACATGCTACTAACGCCAGCCATCAACCCACTTGCCGCTGAAGCGATCACGCCCGGTTGGCTATTGGCTGCACTCTTGTTGGCCGATGGTTGGTTTGCACCTTTACCACCTGGCTCCACGAGAATCGCTGCTTTGGCCATGTCCTTCAAACCGAGAATGTTGGCGTCTGTACTACGAACGTCAGCATTCATTGCGTAACCATCCCACGGCGGCACCGTCACGTTCCAGACACTACCAGCCGGGCCGTTGGTGGTAAACAGCGCCGTTGCAACATCAACCGCCTGCAACGACTTGAGAAGTGTCTTGCCAGTTGCCGGATCGTCTTTCCCTGTTTGGGCTTTTATCAAGCTTGCGTAGTTCAAGAACACCGGCAGGAATCGCTGGTTGAACCAGCTAAACCAGTTGGCCGTCAACTCATCGTCGGTACTGTCCACACCAAATGCAGCGCCGTTATCGAGCAGCACCTGTTCTACGGAACCAGACCATGTCGCCACGTTCTTGCTGTAGAGCAGTTGGCCTGTGAGATACTTCTCCAAAGCTTTCAAAGTTCGCACCTTGTCCGCTTCCATCTTCACCAAGCCGTACGCTTTCAGACGCACCACGTCAACGCCGTCGAGTCGGTCCGTGCCCAGCGATTCGAGAATCGTCGAGGAACCAGCCGCCATGACTTGACCACCCTTAGCAGGCATGACCTTCACAGGCACACCCGCGCCAGCCAATGCTTTCGCACTCACACCAGTTGACGTTACACCACTTGGCTTTGCACTGGCCGCAGCAGCGCCTGCAACACCGACTGCCGCTACTCCAGCTACGGCGGCTTTACTGCCAGGCGACTTCTTCTTGAATTCGTTCTCAGCGATCGCAACAATCGCTTTGACATCCCCGCCACCCGAAGGCAGCGATTTCAGATCTTTGAAGGGTGACGTCGTCACGCCGTACGGACCTTCAGGGAAGCGAACCAAGTTCAGGTAGTTCAGTGCTGCTGGACCATCTAGGTTGTCAACGTCACTTAACCACTTGTCACTAGCGACCGACTTGAGCGCTGCAACGTGAGTTAAGAACACTGGCTTGAAACGATTACCGAACCATTGCAACCAGTTGCCCATCGCTTCTTTATCATCCTCATCAACATCGAAGTCTTTAAAGAGCGACATGAGGTTAGCGCGCTTAGGATCGAGCTTCGCACCTTCCTTACCGTAGATGATGGCATCCTTGAGTTTGTCTTCGAGACCAAAGACAGCAGACAGATGGTCTTTGTCTGTCGGTGCAAAACCGTACTGCACGTAACGAATCCGCGAAAGCAGACCCAACGTCTTACGTGTGTAGAGTTTGTACGCACCGTACCCCAGTGCCGCCACGGCCAGGCCACCCAATACCACCGGTGAAGCCAAGACACCCGCCACGGCTGCTGCGCCTGCGCCCAGTGCACCACCCACTGCAGCAGCGCCTGAAGCGATAGCACCACCGGCTCCAGCGAACATGCTACCAACGCCCAACAGGCCACCCCCAATACCCATCGCAAACCGGCCACCAGCCTTCAAACCACTCCAGCCTTTACCGGCAACAAACTTGGCTTTACCTTTCCAGCCTTGCGATGTGGCCCAGCTACCGCCAGGACGACGCGCCATCCGGCGTTTACGACGCTTGTCTTTCGAGTCACGCCCATCGCCGTCAAGTTCGATGTTGGTGTCACCACCTTCGTCGTCTTCTTCTTTCTTACCACGCAGTCGATCCCAGAGCGACAGGCCACCTCCCGCTTTACCGGCTTTACCAGCTTCAGCTTGGGCTTTGGCTTGTGCCGCTTTCTCCTCCGCTTCTTTCTTGTTGCGCATCTGGTCTTCGTAACTACCGTCACGATCACCGTCCCCGTCAGAATCGAGCGTACTGCGCACTTTGCGTTTAGGCAGACGATCCATCAACACATCCCGAATCTCTTTCAGATACGAGACTTGTTCGGTTTGCAGTTCCACCGCTTTCTTGGTGATCTCAGCAGACGGGCCTTGACGGAATGGATTGCGACCGCGCAGGACGTCCATCGAACCACCAGCCAGATTCACAGCAGCCGACACGCCTTTCTTACCCAGCGCGTAACCATTCTTGATCAAGCTCGTACCAGCGTCGTTAACCAGCTTACCGGCTTTCCACGCCAACTTACCTGCCGTACGAATTCCCGACATGGCAAAGTTAAAGAGCTTACCAATACCGCTACGGATTGGATTGCCGTTCTTGTCGACCAGACCTTTGCGCAGATCGTCGTGCGTAAGCACTGTCTCTACGTTAGGACCATCGCCGATTAAGACCGGACCATCAATCTTACCTGGGCTCTTAATGACCTTACCCGAGGCCGCGGAGTAGTACACCCCAGCGCGCATCAACCGCGCCGTCATGACAGGGCTATCCAGACGGTCTTTGACAAACACGTCTTTGGCCAAGTCGAGTAGTCCCCAGACTTTCTTACCGACCGAGAAGGCCATCTTAAAGACAGGCGGGATACCTTTGGTGACAACGCCCAACAAGCCCTTGCCGAGTCCGTACGCGCCAGAAGCCACAGCGCCTAAGGCGTTGAGCGACTTCTTAACTGGACCGACCTTCTGCCAAGCCTGTTCGATTTCAGCAGCTTCAAGAACAGTCTCTTCGCCCGCAGCGGTTTTACGCACCACATCGCCGCGGATATCTTTCAGCCGACGAATCGGCTTACCAGTTTCTTTGTCGAAGTAGACGTTACCTTCTTGCAGCATCCGGCCATACAGTCGCGGCTTGCGTTCGTTACCAACGTAGATATCCACGAAGCCGCGCGCGCGGCGGTATTGACTACCGCCTACCAGACCAATGCCGTCGGCAGCCAGACCAGCAGTACCTTTGATCGCACCCCAACCGAAACGCGCAGTACCACCCACTACCGTGTTGACAGCTTTTCCGCCGAAGCGGGCTGTGTTACCGATCATGCGGGCGCCGAAACCCACACTGCGGGCAGCGAATATCGCGCTACCTTTGACCACATCAACCAAACGCATGGCGCCGTTATTTACAGCACGCTTGGTCTTACGCACGATGCCGTCAGGTACACCACCTGTGGTGATAATACCGTCCTCCAAACGATCGCGGATACTTTCCAGAATCGTCTTGATTTCACCCAACGTGCCTTTGTGTTCTTCACCATCCAGACCACGCGACTCGTTACGTTGACGCATCTGTTCAGTCGCTTGTTGGATACGATCGTGGATGTTGCCAGCAGTCGAGCGAGCCCGGCCACTTAAGTCGGTGAACATCTGACCAGCTTGGCTGCGACGCTGACGCAGGTTCTCGCGGAACTCATCGCTGTTAACGTAGTCTTGCGCACGCTCTGCACTGCCACGTACTTGGTCCCAACGATTGCGCAGCATACCGCCCAACTCATTCATGCTAGGACGACCATCCCAAGCTTCTTGAGCGCGACGTTGTTGGTCGGTTAAGAACTCTTGCGCACCATCGATCTGTGGCTGATACTGCTGCCGGAGGCGGCCACCTTGTACTAAGGCTTGGCGCTGCAAACGCTTAGCGCGGCGCTTGGCTTCTGCTGACAGCTCCTGCGCACGGCGCTTAGCCTCATCGATTTGGTCTTGATGCTGTTGTTTGAGGCGGCCACCTGAGACCAACGCTTGACGCTTTAAGCGCCGAGCGTTACGTGCAGCAGACGATGCCAAATCACTCGCACCATCAATCGCCCGGTCAAACGCCGATGGACCACTTGCCCCGCCCATGTTGGCCAGATCGGCTTGCATGGCAGTTAAGATGTCTTTGATGTCCGACACCAAGGGTTTGCTGTTTTGCAGCTCAATCACAGCGATCAGCTTTTGCAGCTCATCAACCATGGTCGAACCGTTAGCGGTATCGTTCGCTGCCGGCGGACGTGGTAACTGTGGCGGCGTACCACGATTGCCACCACGCCAGACTTGTGGCGTACGACGAACACCACCAATGCCTGGAGCGCCGTTGGCGTTGTACTGCTCGCCATCGAAGTAGCTGTAGACTTTCTCCATGTCGATCTGGGTCGACCCTGGCTTGATCAAGCCCATGTCTTCCAGCATATCGCGCGGATACACTTCGAGCAGCTGTTGGATTTCTTTCTTGCGGCTACCAGCTGAACGACCCACATCGCTAAAGCGGCTAGCGAACTGGTTGTTCAGTGAGAACTCCGAGGCTTTGTTCTTCTCGTTCAAAGCGCGGAACAGTTCAGCGAACTTCTCACCGTTTGCCGACTCATTGAAGTTTGACGCATTCTGATAGTTCGAGATGCGACCAGTCTCGTAGCCAGCGCGACCGCGCAGATTGTCCTTCATCAAGAGCTTGGTCAACTCAGCGCGTTGCTGTGGATTTAAAACACCTGCCGGATCAACCATCTCCATCAGGCTTTCTTGTTCCCGTTTCACGCCCTTCCTCGAATTTTCATCGAAGAGTTTGTTGAACACGGACTTACGAACGGCCTTGGTCGAAGAGAACGCACCGCGGCTATAGTCGTATTGGATCAGATCAACTGACGTGTCGCCCGTGCGAGCGATTTGTTGCTCTTGCACGATGCGCGCTAACAGACCTGGGATGACTTCCACAATCGTCTTGTGCGCTTGGTTACTGAACTGGGTCGGTGCGTAAAGATCAGCAACGCCCTTTTCCTTAACCTGGGTGTCTGTCGCATTAGCCCGACGGATCGTACCTTTGAACAAATCGATCAGTGGGTTGCCTGCCACGCCAGCAACTTTACTCAAGAAGCTCTTGAGGCCGTCTGGCATCCGGGAGTTGTCCAGGAAGTCTTTGGTGGACTGCTCGGCATCGGTGTATTGGTTGGACCAGTCGTTGGCGATCTGTGGGACGTTTGAACCGAAGTGTTGCAGACGGTTACCCGTACGACGCAAGGCTTTGGCTTTGTTGCCATTGTCGCCCATGATCTTCTTGCCGACTTTACTAGCGGCCAGACCACCCAACCATTTTGCAGCCACACCACCGACGGCGTTACCACCCATGCGGTAGCGATCCATCCCCATGTCTTCTGCCATGTTGACGGTGTCGCCTGCCATCTCCATACCACTGATACCATCACGCACACCACCAGCGAATTTGCTGATGCTGCCAATGGCTTGCTCACGGAATGCTTTGCCCAAGTTCTGCATGAACTCAGTGCGAGCGCCGAAGACGGTATCCTGAATACCGCCCATGACCTTGTTACGCAACATGTCCTTGAACTTCTCGGACGCGGTCATCTTGATGAGATCAGGCAGCGAAGTGTTGTGCAAGATCCCCGAGAGCATCTCGGTGTTGCGTACGTTCTGACGACGGGTCTCGTTTAACGTATCGACTGCCACGTAGTAGTGACGGGCTTGCAGTTCGAGCGACTTCTTGTGGAAGTTAAACTCGATCCGGCGTTGGTACGCAGCCATCGACACCACACTGCGACGGATACCGTCGAGCTGGGCCAAGTTATCGTTATGTCGGTTGTTGCCAACCACATCACGGATCGTCTCACGCGCATCAGACTTGGCTTCTTGCCGAGCACCTTCTTTGGCGTTGTACTGGAACGTATCTGACAGCATGGCGGCAACAGCCATATCGTTCGCTGCATTGGCCCCGATACCGACCTGTGGTTGATCGCGATACTTGTCCGCGAAACCTTTGAGTACTTTCTCTGCAGATTTCGGCAGATACTTGCTACTCGACGGCATCATTTTGTCGATCATGCGACCGACATCTTTGAACATCGGTTTGGCCTCTTTTTGGCCTTCATTGTATAGCTCACGGACGGACGTTGCCGATTGATCAGCTAAATCAACCATGTCGCCGAACCCGCGTGGTAATGCTTTCTTCACGAATTCACGGAAGAACGACCCACTCTTTACTGTGTCCTTGGCGCCTTCCCATGCGCCAGCGCCGACACGTTCGACGGCTTCGCGTTTATTCTTAGGCGGTTTAACTTCCATACTGAATTCTTCAAAGTCAAATTCATTACCGAAGTCATATTCGTCAAGATTGAGGCGTTCTGTGTTTGATTTACTCGCCATAACGTCTTACTCCTAATTAGTATACTCGCCTCGTATCTCTTGAGGCTTCATAGTTTTAGCGCACTAAGGACTTAGCATGCAAAAATCAATGCTGCCTTTCAATGTATCGATTTTACATTTGACCCCCCCTAAGCTGGCGGGACTGGCACAAATTACGTCGTTGTCGATGTATGAAGGCATCACGAACAACTTCCACCCAGATGGACTGTTCTCTACCAAAATCTTTGGCCGTGTGGGCGATGATGTCCGCGCGCGGCGTTATGCCTACATCGATATCAAAGTAGCGGTGTTCCATCCGATCATCTACAACACGCTGGTCTCACTCAAGCGGTTGTATGGTGGCATCATGTCGGGTCACGAATACGCAGTGTGGAATCCCGAGAAGAAAGACTTCGACCGCTCGGACGCCATGGATGGTGAGACTGGTTACCATTTCTTTATGACGTATTGGGAACAGATCGACTTTGCCAAAACGTCTAGCGACAAACGCGACATCGCGATTCGCTTAATCGAGAAATACAAGAAGCAAGCCTTAACCAGTAAGATCATCGTGATCCCTGCGGGCCTGCGTGATGTGGAAATCGGCGGGGATGGTCGGCCACGTGAAGATGAGATCAATCCCATCTACCGCGAACTGTTAAGTACGGCCAACACCTTGTCCGACATCGCGATTCGCTCCACACCAGAACTGATCGACCGAGCCCGTTTCAAACTGCAAACCACGTTCGTTAAGATCTATGACCTGATCGAGCGTTTGATTTACGGTAAGAACAAACTGATTCAAGGTAAGTGGGCTAGCCGGCGCATTATGAACGGCACTGGTAACGTCATCACGGCCCTGCCGGTGGAAACCCAGTACCTGGGCGCAGCAGGCGCAGCAGGCTTTAACGACACGGCTATCGGCCTGTTCCAACTGATCAAAGGCTTGCTGCCGATCGCGCTGTACCAACTCAAGCATGGTTGGTTGCGTCAAGTCTTCCCAGACTACAGCTTGCCCGTTAATCTGGTGAACAAGAAAACGTTGAAGGCCGAACCCGTATCGCTCAAGACCGAGTACTACGATCGCTTCCAAACCAATGAAGGGTTGGAGAAAGTCGTCAACGCCTTCCGCGAAGAATCGCTACGCGACCAGCCGATGGAACTGGAAGGTCGTTACATGGGCCTGATTTATAAGGGACCAGACAACACCTTCAAGATCTTCAACGACATCGATGAGTTGCCTGCCAACCGTAGCCGCGCGCACGTCTATCCGCTCACGTTCTGTGAGCTGGTCTATTTGTCCGGTTATCGCATGTGGAATAAATATCCAGCGACAGTGACCCGTTACCCAGTGACCGGTGTGGGTTCGATTTACCCAACCAGTCTGTATGTGCGCACCACCACGGTGGCTGAGTGCCGCAAAGAACTGGGTCGTAACTGGGAACCGCTGGACGACTCCCACACTGCCTACGAGTTCCCGGTGCCTGGTCCGTACATGAAGTCGATGTCGCCACACCCAACCCGTCTGGCCAAACTGGACGCCGACTTCGACGGCGATATGATGAACTGCAACATCGTGTACTCCGATGAAGCGGTCGAAGAAGTCAACAACTATTTTGGTAAACGCCGAGCGTATGTCGGTACCAACGGTCAATTCATTTCCAGCACCGCGGTGCATACAGCAAAACTGGTGTTTCATAACCTCACAGGGGATTAGTTCTCATGTTGCTCGATTTTAATCTCTTTTATCGTAACTACGGTCTGCGTCGTGCTGACCAGCTGATGGCGCCGCGCTTTGGTCACTTGGAGAACTTCCAGCTGCCACGCCGTGCGATCTTCCATAGCGCCCACGGCAGTCCGAACCAATACGGTCCATCGGACAACGACGTTGCGCTGCAAGGCTTTTCAGCTGCGATCATGAAAGACGACAAGGTCATTCAGAAAGCGCAAGCACGCAACATCTGGGTGCACCACGTCTTGGCACTGGCGCCAGGTCAATTGGGTCAACCATCCAAGCTGGCAGTCCAACCAGTCCAAGTCATTCGTCAGTACCACCAACACTACCGCCGGTTCCGTAACGCGGTCGATGAAAAGCCGTTGGCTGATGTCAACAGCTTGATGGTGTACAACTACAACGTCCTGCCGCATCTGCTGCGCTATCCGCGTAACCAGTTCAACCAGTATCTGGAATGGTACAACATCGAACGCACGGTCTGGACCGAGATTGCCCGTCTGTCAGCCATTACCGATCGACCTCAGTTCGTGCTGTGCCATGTGCCGCAAGTGTTGCCCGCCCGGTCGATCTTGCAGCAGTACGATACGATGGACCCGAAAAAGCCCACGTCCCGGATTGCGCAGATCCTTTACTCCAACGAGCATTTGTTCTTGGGTGAAGTGTGGAAGTGGTTTGGCGAGAACCGCAGTCAGTCGCTGCTGGGCTTGGTACCACGTAAGCACTTGAACCGTGTGAACTTGGTGTTCCTCGAATCCGGTCAATGGACCGTGATTAACCTGGGCGTGCTTGACTCGTGGCGACGGCCGCTGCCGGCGGAGAAGTTCGAGAACGAACAAGAGCGCTCGAATCTGATTGCGCCTAAGTCGTTCCAGAATCACATCCTGCGTTTCTTCATGTCCGTAACCCAGTTGCGTTCTGTCGCCCCGACGGAAGTTACTGACATGGACGGTCGTCAAGTTCTCGATGACGACGACAAGAAAGACTTGCAGAAGGAATTGGCCACGATCACCAAAGTCGATTCTGGTCCAGCCGTCATCAACCCAACTACGGGTGCTGCGACGATTGCGACCAACCAACTCAAGGCCCAGTTTAGTGGTGCGGCTGATGACAAGCCAGACGACACCGCTGACAGCGTGAAGGTGGATGCCAATCTCGACGCCTCGATCGATGCCGAATTGGCCGAGATGGAAAAGGTCTTGGCTGCGCCAGTGGCTGATAACGCAGGCGATGAACAAACGGCGACGGCCAAACGGGAAGCCTGGATTACCACACCACAAAGCGTGGATGCTGAAATCCCGCCACTCGTGCGTCCCAGTCACGAAGAAGCACTGCTCAAGATCGCCAAAGCCAATCTGGCCAACGGTTCGATTACTGCTGCCCAGTACCGCAACTATGAAAAGGTGGCAAACGCTTACAAGACCATGAAGTCGCCAGATGGTAAGATGACCCTTGGGGAATTCATCGACATCTCGCCTGACTCGCTCTTGATCAAGGAATCCAAAGCGATTCCCGACATCTCGACCGTGCCTGACAAAACCATGCTCAAGTCCTCGCTCTTGGACTTTGACAAACGGTATACCCGTGAAATCATGCAGCGTGACGTGGCCTCGATGGCAATGTGCTTTGCGCAAGCTGGTTATGGCGTGACGGAATACGACGTGGAAACCGTCGACAGTCTGATGGGGGCGTATAACGTCTACACGGTGCGTGTGTTGCCAACTGATGGCAGCGCCTCAACGGTGCGCTTTAAGTTGCCTGTGATCGATCCTGATGGCAGCTACATGGCCAACGGTGTGAAGTACAGCATGCGTAAGCAGCGTGGCGACATCCCGATCCGTAAGACTGCGCCTGACACAGTGTCCCTGACCAGTTACTACGGCAAAGCGTTTATCCGTCGTAGTGAAAAGAAGGTGAACAGTTACGCGCCGTGGCTGACCAACAACCTGATGGCCAAGATGCTCGACGATCTCGATCCGAGTATCACCAACGGTCACCCAGGCGACATGTCAGACAACGAGGCGAAAGTCCCACGTCTGTATGCGATCATCGCGTCAGCGTTCAATAGCTTCACGTTGACCACGAGTGCGTTGTCAGGTGCCCAAGGCCATATCTCGTTTGAGATGTCGTTTGACCATACCAAGCGTGAAGCGTTGTATGGCAAAGAAGCGTTGGCCAAGTACGAACAGAACGGCACGATCATCGCTGGTATCTCCACCATGAAGTCGCATTACTTCCTGATTGGTAAATCCGGCGCGTGTGCTCTTGTGGGTCCGTCGCTCACAGGCGAGCATGAAGTCAAGCAGTTCTCGTTTGAACAGCTGATCGGTTTGGATCGCGCTAAGGCGCCGGTCGATATCGCAGTCATGAAGATTGCTGGTGCGACGATGCCACTCGGTGTGATCTTGGCGTATGCCATTGGTCTGGACCCGATGCTTGCGTTACTCAAGTCGAAGATTCGCCGCGTGCCGGCGGGGACACGGTTGAACATGGCGTTGAACGAAGCGTCGGTGGTATTTAACGATGAGTCGATTGTGTTTGACAAGAACGACCAACTCACCGGTTTGTTCCTGGGTGGCTTTAACGAATACCATCGTCACATCCGTCGTTACAACGTGCATCTGTTTAACAGCAAAGAAGTCTACCTGAACGTGCTGGAAGCTGATGGTCTGGGCGTGCGCTACATCCGTGAGATGAACTTGTTCTACCAAATGTTCATCGACCCGATCACGCACGACATTTTGGTCGAAATGAAAATGCCGACTGACATGCGGGCACTGCTCGTGGTGGCTGGCACGATGCTGCTGACGGACGACCATCCAGACGAACTCGACGGCGCCTTCATGCGCTTGAAAGGTTACGAACGGATGGCTGGTGCAGTGTACTCCGAAATGGTACGCTCCATCCGTCAACACAACGGCAGTGCCGGCAAGTCCCGCTCAGCACTGAACATGGACCCGTTCGCGGTGTTCACGGCTATTCAGACTGACCCTGCTAAGACTCAAGTGAACGAGATCAATCCGATCCAGAACTTGAAGGAACAGGAAGCGGTGACGTACAACGGCACGGGCGGTCGTAACAGTCGCACGATGACCAAAGGCACCCGTACCTATCACCGCAACGACATGGGGTTAATCTCCACTGACACGGTCGATAGCTCGGACGTTGCGATCAACACCTCGACCTGCGCCAATCCCCAGTTCACATCCCTGCGCGGCCTAACGCGTCCTTACGAGGAGACGATGGGTAAAACGGCACTGCTTTCAACAGCTGTGTTGTTAGCACCGGGCACCAGCAACGACGACATGAAGCGGGCTAACTTCATCGGCATTCAACACTCGCACACCGTCGCATGCGCAGGCTACCATCAGATGCCAGTGCGCACCGGTTACGAGCAAGTCGTTGCACACCGCACAGGCGACATGTTTGCAGCCTCGGCTACCCAAGACGGTAAAGTCATCTCGGTGGCGCCTACCGGCATCATCGTGCAGTATGCTGATGGCACCCGTCAAGGTTACGAGATCGGTCGCCGGTTTGGTAACGCCGCTGGTCTGACGATCCCGCACGAGATCCGCGCCAACGTTAAGTTGAACGAGGAATTCAAACAGGGTCGTATCCTGATTTATAACACGGGCTTCTTTGAGACCGATATCTTAAATCCGGACAACGTGGTGTGGAAAGCGGGTATGTTGGTTAAGACCGTGTTGATGGAAGTACCAGAGACCCTGGAAGACTCCTCAGCCGTCTCAGCGCGCATCACGGACAAGCTCGTGACCAAGGTCTCGAAGTACTCCGACGTCGTGGTAACGTTCGATCAAGCCATCTCTAAACTGGTCAAAGAAGGCCAAGCCGTCTCCAGCGAAGATATTTTATGCATAATTGAGGATGCTGTTACGAGTCAAGCAAATCTGTTTGATGAGAATTCTCTCAACACGCTCAAGCTGCTGAGTAACTACGCGCCACAGGCGAAAGTGAAAGGTGTCGTTGAGCGGGTGGAAGTGTACTACCACGGTGAGAAGGAAGACATGAGCGATTCTCTGCGGAGTATTGCCAATGCTTCTGACAAAGCCCTGGCTGAACGCTTTAAGTCCACCGGCCGGAAAGTGTTAACCGGTAGCGTGGATGAAGCCTTCCGCGTTGAGGGAGAACCTTTGCAGTTTGAACATCTCTGCGTTCGCATCTACATCACGTCAGACGTTGACATGGGTGAGGGTGACAAGGGCGTGTTCGCCAACCAAATGAAAACCGTCGTTGGTAAGAAAATGGTGGGCGAATATAAAACAGAGAAGGGCGACATCATCGACGCTGTCTTCGGTGCGCAAAGTATCGATAACCGGATCGTGCTCTCGCCATACGTCATCGGCATGTATAGCGTTCTTTTAGACCTAGCGGGTCAAGAAGCTCTCGCCGCGTACGAATCATAACCCACAGGACGGCTTACGCCGTCCTGTGATTCGTCTTCTTTTTTAGTAACCAAAGGAACATAATGAACAATCTCTCATCTTTGCAAACCGTGCTGACAGTTGCCAATGCGGCTGAACTGACGGCAGCGATTGCGAAAGAGGTGCTGGGTAACGATGTGGCTGATTCGGTCGAAGGCAGCGAGCTGACCTCGGACGTCGTGCGCGATATCGCTGTGGCCCAAATCCAGCAAAACCTGTCCACCTACAACCGGAGCAAATAAATGCTTAGCCCTAGCGCCATTTACAAAGCGATCGCCTTGACCGGTCAGTTCGATGCCGCCGGCATCATCCTGAAACCGCTGGGTGGTTCGCCACTGCATCACGTGGTCGAAGCGTGTGCGACTTTGCCTGAGATGGCATACAAGACCGAAGGCGGCACTGTCGAATTCGACTTCGGCGCGATCGAGCGCGCAGCCAATGCCAAAGAAGGTGTGTTCGATCGCTCGCGTCACGATTACGCCATGACCGACTTCGCCAACCTGGGCGCTGAGACGGTGCGTAAGTCGCTGTACGTGGCCCGCAACCTCGTGGCACCACGCATCAACAGCCTGCTCGAACTGGTGACCATGCGTCTGGCCAATGCCCCGGTGTCGGATCTGTCCAAACTGCGCATCAGCGAAGAAGAAGACTGCCCAGCCATCTACGGCCCGAACCTGCGTCGCCTCGTCGACCAGTACGCCAACTACCACAACGGCGAACCTACGCTCTCGCTCAACGGTCCTGAACTGGGCACGGACGAAATCCTGAAGTACATGGAAACGGGCATTGCTTCGATCGACGACGAACTCATCACGTGGGCTGCAGCGCTGCCAGAAGCCACCCTGCAAGACACATACCGCAGTTTCTTCACGACGTTAAACGGTCGCGATAACCGCGGCTTCTTCGGTCGTATCGACAAGTCGGTCGTCAAGATGGTGATCGTGTATTGCATCGCCCGTCACCTGTTCGAAAACGACGTCCTGCTCGACGGCATCTCGCTGAGCCTGAAAGAATACCGCGCGGTCTTGACCGGCCTGATGGCACAAAGCGCGCACCTCTTGACCATCCAGATGGAAAAGAACGATGCGTCGATCAAGAACGGCAACATGGTGCGTTCGATCAACGGTGTCGAGATCCGTGTGTTCCCGCCAGTCTACCGCGAATGGCTCAAGAACGGCGGCAACACCGACGTGCTGTACGGCATGGCCACATCGGGTGAGCAGAAGTTCACCATCGATGCGATCAGCGAAAACGCCGACAAGTACGTCAAAGCCTGGAACAGCTACGCTTCGCTCATCACGGCGCGCGACAGCATGGCGCGGATGAACTTCCTGCGCGAACAGCTCATCATGTCGTACGAGAGCATCATCAACGCACCGAACGAAGAAGGCATCCTGCCTAACCCGGCCGACGTGCGTGCTGAAATGGATTGCTTCCGCGACGTGCTGCGTGAAATGACCGTGAACGACGCCGACAACTTGCACCTCATGTGCTTGAAACTCGTGTGCCGTGCTTCGTTCTGCGAAACGCCTGCGGAAATGATCCTGATCAAGATGGACGAAGAAGCCAAGAAGAATCCAAAGCTGTCCCCGCGTGAAGCTGGCGCCTTGGCTGTCATCTGGTACATCTCGGCCTGGGTCTCCTCGCTGATCATCATCGACAACGCGTAAGGACATCGGCCATGGATTACAGTCACTACATCCACGATGCGGCGAAAGTACACAGTGCGCTCGCTGAATTGCCGAACGGTAGTTTGGTGGCCAAAAAGGCAATCAAGATCGTCGTCCCTACTCGGTTTGCTGAGCGGGGTTTGGCGTTCGTGGGTATCGAAACTAGCATCGTCGGTATCTACGCCATCATTGTGGAAGACCAGTACTACGGCGTGTCCACCACCAATGCCATGATTCGCATCACGCCGTCTTCGACCAACAAGGTCACGTACGACGAAGATGAGTATTACGAGTTCTCGTTCGATCCAGGTGCAACGATCATCCCGTCGCTCGACTTGGTGAAGATCGATACCATCGTGTACAACATCTACGATGAGCTGTTAGGTAAAGGTCGGGTGCCTTGGTACATGTCGTACGAGCTGATGGGTGGCTTGTTTGACACGGCCAAGGATCACGCTGGTGCCAACGTGGGTCAACAACAGGAGGTCGTCGAAATGATGGTCTCCTTGATCACACGCGATGAAAGCAACCGGGTAGAGTACTACCGCCGGGTTGTTGCGCAAGATCCGAAAAAGAGGCCAGCCTTCATCCCGCTACGTAGTGTGGCGTATGCCGCGACCAATACCTTGAACAAAGTCGCAGGTAGCTATGCGCGGGACGGGATGGTTTCAGCATTGGTCACACCAACTGAGCGGGTGGAGCGACTCGAATCACTCCTTCGAACTTAATTGGAAAGACTATGTTCGCCAATACCAACTCGGTCGTCTTTGCTTGCACCTCGCTTGAAGGTGTGAACAAAGTCGGCCTGCTGAAAAAGACACCGGAGGGTTATTACCCGATGGTGGTGGGGGCGTTAAACGTCTTCAACTCGGGCGGGCAGTTCTACCCAGCCAACAACGATGCACGTGCGCTGTTCGAACAATCCAGTTCGTTCATGCGCCGTGTGCAAGATGGTGCACTGCGTGGTGAGATGGGTCACCCAAAGCCGGGACCGCGCAGTCTGGATCAAAACGAACAGCGCTTGCGCGATCAAGAGTTCGTTCGCCGTAACCTCTCGATCTACGAAGAACGGGTGTGTTGCCACCACATGAAGATTTGGCTGGACTTCGATTCAGTCAAAAACAAAGATGGTCAGCCAGTCATCGCCATCATGTCGCTGGTCAAGCCCAGCGGCGAACTCGGCCACGTCTTGGAAAAGCAATTGGAAAACCCGCATGAGAATGTGTGTTTCTCGATCCGCTCGTTCACAGACAACAAAACCCGCTTCGGCATCGAAGAGCGCACGCTCAAAGAAATCGTGACGTTTGACTACGTTAACGAGCCAGGCATTTCCCACGCTAAGAAGTATCTCTCCCCGGCCTTGGAGAGCGGCTTTGAAATGTCAATTAGCCGTGGTATGTTGGACAGCGCAATCATGATGAACCGTCCGGACAGTGTGTCGTCCGAGTCGATCATCGTTCGCCCTGACAACCTGTACAATTCGATGAACTGGCCACTGCCAGGTCATAGTTCGAAACAGCTGCCTTCGCGCGGCTGGTAATGATAAGACCTCTCTGCCTTTCGGGGTGGAGGGGTCTTATGCCGTATGGTTCTAAATCGTTTTAACGCTATATCACTTTACTGTAATTAGTTGTCAATATGCAATCTAACGATATAAAAATAGCTGGTATCCACCTGCTATAGAGCCGAACCACCTCTTAACCAAAAGGAAAACGAATTGGGCACTCCTATCAATCCACAGTGGGAACACGTGTTGCTGACCTTCAAAGGCAACGAACACAAATTCTCCGGCGTGGTTGCGCAAGCGACCAAAGACACCATCGACGTTGACATCGAACTGATCGACTTGGTTGCCTCTGCCAAGGAAGTTGCTCACGTTTCGAATGTGATCGATGTCGAAGACCTCGAAATCGTCACGCCAATCTTTTACAAGCACGAAGGCAAGTTCATCGTGCTGGCCGGTGCTGACAAAGTCATCGCCACCAAACAAGCAGCAAAGCCCAAAGCCGATGGTTCGCCGATCACGGTCAAGGGTCGCATGCTGTCTTCGGTTGCACTCAAAGGCGTTCGCGTCTTGAAAGCGCAACCACCCGCAGAGCAAGTACGTCCAGCGACACCGTTCAATCCACCGCGACTGAACACGCCGCATCGCGCTGGCGCCTACAACAGCGACAGCCAACCCCGTACCTACGCCGGCAAACCAACGCCACGTAAGTACTGATTCATTTCACCCGTAGTACATACCACCAAAAAAGGAAAACAGCATGAGCACCGAAAAGATCGCAGAAGTCAAACTGAATCCGGCCGTCGAAGAAATGAAGGGCAAGATCTACGAAGCCATCACCGTGTCGAACACCGGTGACGTCGAAAAGACCGAGAACATCTACGAGAGCACCCTGCCCGACGACATCACGATCGACATGGTCAAGCGCGTCAACACGCACAACGAACTGTTCATCGCTGCCGCCTACGACGCCATCGGTGACGCTGCTCGCGCCGCGGCCCTGGAACACGAAGGCATCAAGCAAGTCAACGCAACCATCGGCATGACCGGCCGCAACACCCTGCACGTGCAGTGGGACCGCGCCGTCGAACGCAACGCCGGCATCGCCGAAAAAGGCAAGGTCGCCCCGAAGAAAACCGTGTACGGCGCCATGTCCGGCAAACTGACCGTCGCCGGCACCGACACCGGCTCGGGCGAGCTGGGCAAAGTCGCACGTCGCCAAAAGCAAGCAGCACAAGACATGTTCGCGCCGGCCGTCACGGCCTAAGCAGCATCGACCTGGTAGTCCCTTGTAATGCATGAAAGCTCACCAGGCACACCCATGCGTTACAAGGAGGTCAAAAAGAAATCTACTGATGTCGACGTTTGCTCACACCGGCGACTAGGTAGTCCTGCTCTGACACACCGCGGTAGTTATTCTCTCGCAATCCAACGCGAAGGTTATAAGTTACAATCTATCGCCAAGTGTGTTACGACAGGATCGAGACTAGGACAGACCTAGTGCTCGGAGCACCGCAAATTCTTGAAACATTCCTCTTAGCTCTTAGCGGGGCAAACGGGGCGCATTGGTCCCCATCGAGAATCTGTGGTGTTAGTAGTTCCATGACGGTGAGGCGTCATGGTTGTGGATAGCCGCACTGCCCTTCGGGGTGGTGCGGTTATTTATGACGTCTTTATTTTTTTGTTTGTTTCTAGGTGTATTGCCCCTAAGCCTCACCACGGCGTTTGTTTTTGCTCCACTCAAGAATCTACCGCGCAGTAGAAAGAATCGCTCCTAGAGGCTATACGTAGGTCCTGACGGCATAATACCCCCATCCATCTCCACAGCGGGGATGGATGGGATGTATGACTTCAATTAGAAGTTGGTCTGACGCTGCGAGACAGCTTTGATGGAAGCATCGAAACCAGTTTCGACTGCCGATGCGACGTCTGCGCTGATCTTGTCGACCATGGCTTGTTTCATCATCGGGTTTGCACCCACGTAGTTCACGGCGTTCAGGATACGCTGCGCGAACGCATCGACGCCGGCGCCGACTTGTTGCAGAGCGGTGAACGACAGATCGACCGTGACGGTTTGCATGTCCTGGGTCTTGTCAGCCGAACCGACGATATCGCCGGTGCCTTCAGGGAACATGTTAAAGCACAGGAACGCTTGCTGGACTTTACGACCGAATGCATCCGGTTCGATGTACAGCACGGTCATTGTGGTCTGGTCAGCCAGCAGGTCGGGCGACGCGCCGCCGGCAAATGCTGCTTGGAAGCTTGGCAGGGTAGCGACCGATGCGAACTTGGTGTCCGGGTCCATACCAGCGTAGAGCATCCAGGTTTCGATCAGGCGTTGGATCGGACGACCGTAACGCTCGATGTACGAGTGCTTGGGCATCGATTCAGCGCGCTTGATGTTCACCAGGTCGCGTTGCATTTGACCGGAACCACCGAATGCGTTTTGTGCGAATTCAGCGGTCAGGCCGCGGTTCAGACCGTCGATCGACAGCCACTGCGTCTCGATCAGAGCGCGCAGAACCTTGACGAACTTGTCGCCGTTGGGGAAGTACTGGAACAGCTTCGGAGCCTGGATCAGGATCGGGATGAGGTGACGACGTACGTGAGCTTGGTTGTTGACAAACGCAGCGTGGTCTGGAGCCCAGCCCATCTGACCGCCATAGGTCAGGTCGACCATGGGTGCGTTCGCACCCAGACCGAAGGCTGTGCCCGGTTGCATGATAGCACCATTGACGCGGGACATGTATATACCTTTTTGTAAAGGAACTAGACAACCTTAGTCATCTAATTCCATTTGGGGAGGGCTGGAGATTTAAGCTTGAGCCAGATCTTCAGCGCGGTACGACTCGATGGTCAGCGACTGGACAGTGCGCATCGGCGAGGCGCCGAGCTTGATCACGGTCGTCCAGCTGTAACCACGCAGGTCATCGTCCGCAGTGAAGTGCGTATCTGGGATGATGATGAAGCGGTTGTCGAACTTGCCATCGACTTCCGCCATGATCGCAGCGTTCACACGTTCGACGATCTGGTCTTTGGTCAGATCGCTACGGCCGGTGAAATCGCGGTGCACCTTGTCGCCGATACGCACGAGTTGTGCGCAAGCAAACGCGGTGATCGCGCTGTTCAACACCGAGGTGTCGTCTGGGTAGACGGTCTGGTGTGCTGGGAAGTACATGGTGTCCATGGTGTACGGCTCAGGCCAGACCATGCTTGCTTCCCAGTCCTTGTAACGGGCGGTAGCAGGACGGAACACGACGTTCAGGTCGCGCAGCGTCGAGACGACGTTGTTCGGGTTGACGTCTGGCTTGTAGTTTGGAACCCACTTGCCGTTCGATGCACCCATGTACAGCGCCCACTTTTCAGCACGGTCGATCGAAGCCGGAACAGCGGCGACGTAGTTGCTGTTGAGCAGGTAGCCCGAACCAGCGACAATACTGGCGCGCACCGTTGGGGTAGCGTAGTATTCCGATTCAGGGTAGTTCAGCAGATGCTGCGACAGCGAAATCGCCACCGAACGTTCTTGATCGTCCGTCAGCATTTGACCGCCGACAACGTGGGTGGCACCCATCACGAACGTATCCTTACGGACCGCGATGAAGTTACCCATGACCATCTTGACCGACAGCGGGAAGCCGGAATCCCAGAAGATGTTCTCCGGGTTGTTCACAGCGTCTTGACGCTGGCTGTTCTTGTCGCCGTATTCCTGCAACTTGGCTTTGACCAGCGCCGAGAAGGCTTCGTCGGTCATCGTGCCGTCGTTACCACCTTGGGCAAACATCACGCCGTTCTCGTTCATGCGTACGCTGTTAGCAGCGCCGACGACGAGTTGGAAAGCGTGGTATGGCGCGCCGTAGGACGACACAGCGGTGAACGGGTTCAGACGGTAGATCTCGTCTTCTTCACCGTTGATGTCGCTGAACATGTCCATGTGCGGGAACTCGACGGTGTGGATCATCGACAACACGGTCTTGATGTTGTTGTCGTAGACCTTGACACGGTCGAAGTCACCGATGGTTGGCGAGAAGCCTGGGGTCGACGCGTCTTGGTAAGCCTTGACGAAGATGTCGCCCAGATACATTTGTGCCGACGTGTTACGGTCGCGCATGCCTGGCTTCAGGGTGAACGTGATCGCTGGCGCGCCCGAGAGGGTGCCGACGGTCGACGGACTGGTCAGGCGATCCGGACGCGATTTAACCGCGAGCTGGAACGGGTATGCTTTTTGATCGGTGATCAGGCGGGTGTCGACAGCAGCTTGCGACAGTTGGGTCAGTGCCCAGATCGCGATGCCTTTGTGGTTACCCCATTCGCCTTCCGAGCTGACCATGAAGTCCAGGATCGGGTAGCGGTCCGACTGTGTCGAATTGCTGGTGTCGGTTTGGTCACCCTTGGTGATTTGGCCGATACCGAATTGACGCATGCCGTCAACAACAGCGATGGGTTCAACAACCCATTTGCCCATGATGCCGTCGTGCTTGGCAGCCACCGGGATCTTTTGACCGTCGTTGATTTTGTACGAGCCATCGAGATTGCGCTCGAAGTCTTGCACTTGCGTTGGCAGCAAATCGAACGACAGACGGAAAGCCGCCGGAGGTGCGATATCGCTTGGTGCCACGCGCTCGACGCAGGTCGAATTGCCGGCGCGGTTGAACACGTTGGCAAATGCGGTCGAGTGGTTGAAGTACGGGCTTGTTTCGTCGAACGTTTCCGCACCGAAGATGGCAGCACGGCTGGCACCCACAACGAGATAGTTCTTGCCGAGTTTACCCTTGCGGGCGAACACGAACGATTTTGGCAGGTGGGATGGCTGATCGAGTGGCTGGGGAGCCAGTGTCCGACCAGACACATCGTGGATGCCGCGATTATACGACATCGCTACGGCGTTTGGAATGTTCATTATGTCAGGTTCCTGTCGCTAATAATGAATGGTATGGTTTCGGTATTGTTTTGAAGTCGATGCCCAGCATCATAGTAATCGTAAAAAAATACTGGCAGGATCGGCGTAAAGTCCTACCTGTAATGTTAAAACAACCTGAGCGGACTCGACATTGGTTTAACATAGAATGTCGGGCATATAGGGGAAGGTAATATTTTTATCCTTCTCTTTGTCAAGAAATTAAGGATGAACTAGAATGACAATCTGCCACACAGCTTACAACACCACTGCCTGTGCTGGGCACCGGATGGCGCCCATTGTGGATGCAATCCAAGAAGCACAGGTGCGGGAGTTTCTCAGCCACGCTGACGGCGTGACGTATATCGATACATCCACGGGTGCATCGGGACAAATCAAAGCGTTCAAGCATGCGCTGTATATCCACAAGACCAACGTGCAAGATCAGCGCGGTAGCAACATCTCGGCGGAAGAGCCTATCCTGGCCATGGACGTGCGGGCATGCGGTCGGTTCGATACCACCACGGGTCGGTTCAAAGTGACCAACTCGACGATGTACAAAAACCTGATCTACCGCGCGGCCTTGTCGTCGGTGTGGTTGACCAACGGCGCTGCGGCGTTCCGTAACATCACGCCAACAGCCACCGGTATTTTCGCCTCGTGGTTGGCTGAAGCCATTAGCTTCAAGTACGCACTGGACCCAAAAGCCAAGATCGACTTGATGATCGTGGCCGGCCTGTTCTACCAATCGAATCACATCGACGGCGTCGAGTTCGACAAAGGCAACGAAGCACGTTATCTGTCGGCCGTGTCCAACGCACTGAAAGTGAACGTCACGGAAGTGAACCGGATCTATCAGCAAACCCAAGCCATTGTCTCGATCGAAGACTTCTGCTCCAAAGCCAAACAAGTACTGGGCAATGTGCGGCTGGAAAACCTGAACCATGGCGTGTTGATCGCCATGATGAGTTCGACCTGGTCGGGCGACAACGCACCAGAACTCGTGGCTGTGGCCATGGAGCATCCGCCAACCTGGATCTCGCTGGTGTACGAAGCGGCTACTAACATGGCGCTGCGCAAAGTTGGTTTGTCACGCATCGTCGAACGTCGTCAATACCTCGACGGGCTGGAGCGCTTGACCCAGATGCTCAGGACCCTGGCCCCGGAATCGACTGCGAAGATCGAGAACGTTCCGTCGCTATACTGAAAGCAAAGCTAACCGCCATCTGGATCGAGCAATCGGTCTGGGTGGCGGTACCTTTTATTTCTTTTCTTTTTAAGGACAGCTATGGCTGACTATCTGGTTAAACAAGCCATCCAAAACATCTGGTGCACGCCTGAGCAGGATCAACAGTCCAACTTCAAGTTGGGCAAGATCACGCGCTATGGTGGTGTGTATACCAAGGTGGAAGTGATGTGGCGGGAATACGTCCTGCCTGTTCCGGGCGTTTTGTTTCACTGCTATCAAATCGGTAATATCGGTCCACACCATCTGGGACTGACTTCGCCACCAGCGCCGGGCTTCTGGATGCGGATGCCCGAAGTGTGCGAGAAAGAAGAAACCATCATCGACTTGTACACAGTCAGTGGTCGGCAATCGCCGCGTGTGTTGGCCTGGTATACGATCACGGATGATCGGGCCTTGATCATCGCTGTACAAAAGCATCCCCGTGTGGACATCAACTACGATACAGAAGCGTTGTATCTGCGGGTCTATCACAACGCGTACTACGGTTCGGTGCGGCGCGATGTAACGCGAGACTTCATCGAAGTGCGCGGTGGTATTCCCCGTAACGTCGATGAGATCCGCGCGATCCAGACCATGTACTTGAAAGCCAAAGAGCGTGGTGTTGCATACGCGTTCATCAACGGTTATTTGGTGGACCAACTCGACCTGTTGACAGTGCAGATTGATGACGTCATCGAGTACGTGTACGATGGTTCGATCTACGCGGTTGAAGACTTGATCATCGGTCAGCTGCCAGTGTTTGACAGCACGATGGATGCTAAACGCAAGTACCTGATCCACGCGCTGCAATCGATCAAGACCAACATCACGTACCATGACGATGTGGATGTGTTCCTGTTTAAGAAAGAACCACAGGGACGCTTTAAGGGCGTGTACTTCCACCGTAACCAAAAGGACGCTGTGCGGCAAGTTACGCATGCGGACTTTTCCATTTCGATCCAGTATCTCGATGCGTTCTTGCATACGCTGCCAGATTGGGACAACACCAACGACTTGACCATCCGGTTACAGATGCGTCACTCGGGTTACCGTCGGCCTCTCTCAGGGGAAGCGAACCGCATCAAAGAACTGTACAAGTTGCCAGACGCTGAGATCGTTAAAGCCATGGTCGGTGTAGATGCTGTTGTGCCGGAGTGGCAAGCAGCCAATCTGGAAGCCTCGGCGTACGCCAAGATCATGCGGGCCAGTACGATGGAAGTTACCGCAGCGCTGGTGCAAGAAGCTTACGGTTACAACGCCATGAGTCAAATCTTGGCACCCACGCCGCAGTTCGTTAAGAACGTCTCGACCGTGGGCGTGGTGGACATTCCACCGAACCTGCAATACCGCAGCACGGTGTACGAATACGACTTCGATGGCCATCTGTTGGGTTGGCATTTGCATACGCTGGGCGCTCGGTGGATCACCCGTAACCCAGCGGCACGCATGGTGCAGATCATGTCGGGCTACGGCGTTAAGCGTATCGACGAACGTTACGGCGCGCAGATCATGACGCTGGATAACAATCTGGATTACCGGGCGTATGTTTGCACGATCGTCAATGGCTCACCCGACAACATCTGGCAGGACGTCACCGACTCGGGTTCGTACACCGTCTCAGGCGGTTCGATCCATTGGTTAACTTCGGCAAGCACCACGTACACCATGGTGCGCAGTAACCTGGATTTCCTGTGCTACGACTTAGCGCTGCCAGTACAAGCTGGTGTGCTGGCGTTTAGTTTGACGTCCGAGCAAGACCGCGGACTGGGTCACGTGAACACCGTTATGCAAGTGCAGATGGGTGAACTCGATGTCTGGTTAAACAAGAAGGCATTGGTGGAAGGTATCGACTACATCGTGAACTTCCCGCGTGTGGTGATCATCAACAAGAAGTACATCGACCATAAGAAAGCGGCTCAAGACATCACCGTGCGTTTCTGCGGTCATGCCAAAGCGGACATGACTCGTGCTGTGCTGGGTGACCGTGGCTTCGTTAGTCATGGCGTACTGTCGAACAACAACAAGTTCGATATCCGTGATGACAAGGTGCTGCACATCTCCGTGGGCGGCGGCGTGTACGATCGGAGCGAACTGACGTTTGCGGAAGAACACAGCGGCGTGAATGTTGAAGGCGTACCCAACGGTTCGCCGTATGTGGTGCGTGATGTCGTGGTGCCGATGCGTGGTACAACCAATGCGAAAACGTATGAGCTGCGTGATAAAGCTTTGGTGACCGATGAAAACGTCAGTGACTATTTGACGCTCAAATTACCACCACCAACCTACGACAATCCAAGTGCAATCAAAGAGCGCTATCCAGTCTACAGTCCCTTCGTTTCGGCGTTGATTGACGACTTGGCTAGTGGCGACTTTAGTGATGAGCGGATCTTCGAGCATTACAACGACGACATGCTCAAGTCGATGTGCGCTTACTACGAGCCGCTGCTGGCGTTTGAACCAACGCGGGCACCCAACGTCGTCGATACGCATTACGTGAGCGTGCAGCCCTATTACAAGGACGCGGTGACGAATCTGGGGTTGTTTGAATACCGCTTCCTTTCACGCGCCGTTTCACTTTACTTAAACAACGCAATTGAACTGTCACACTTCGTGACCGTTACGGCGTAACGGAGAAAACATGGCAACTAATAACACGGTCGCGCTGAACGGCGCGGCCATTCCCGTCATGGCATTGAGCACAGTCGGTGTTGTAGGTACCGATGGTGTCGTGCCAGTGTACGATCCTGATGCACGCTGGGCACAGTGGGCTTTGCATGAAGTCTACGTGGGCAAAGCTGGCGCCAAGCGCTACGTGCCGAAAGTGGGTGACTGGGTCGTCGACACGCCTGCCGCCAAGTTCTACGAGGTGACGGAAATCGACGTGACCACGCTCATCCCACGCATGAAGTCGATCCGGCCTTTGGTGCAAGACCAGGAGTTCAGCAACGCTGACATGATCCTCGGTGTGGGTCCGGGCGGTATCTCCGATACGTTCCGCGCTTACCTGAACAAGAACGTGTTGCCGTACACCTTGACCATCGACGCCCGTCTACACACGTACTCCTCGGAAGCGGAAAGCTTTACGGTGTTTCGTGGTACCGACATCGAAGGCACGGCCAAACCGATCAGCCAGATGTACAACCAATCGAGCGAATTGATTGGCACGGCTATCCCACTGACGCTGGCAGCGATCGATGGTAACAACCGTACAGTCAAGTCGTTCCCGATGTGCTACACGACTGAAGACATGCCTAACGGCGAGAAGGTCGTCTTGATCGTGTTTGCAGACGGCAGTCACCAAGTGTCTAAAGTCGAGCTGTTGATCGAGAACACGGAATTCGTTCCATCGGCTGACAACTCGCTCAAGCAGATCACCAACATCAGTCTGGAGTCGCCGTTCATTTCGCCGTCGGACCCGAACGTCTTGAGCTTCCCGCTGAACGTCATGATGAATGGTCTGTCGCTCATGGGTGTGGTGCACTACAACGACGGCAGCAAACTGCGCCTGCCGGTGAACGATACCCGCTTCTCGCTGCGTGGTCTGGATAACTTCGTCTCCACCTACGCTGGCCAGAAGTTTGACCTGGTGCTGGACTACAAGCTGGCCCCTGAAGAAGTGACGGTGGGATTGCAGACCACACCAGCGCGGTCGGTCACGCGTCGTTACGAAGGCATCACCACCAACTTCGAAGGCATGTACTCGCCGAAGCTGTATGGCTTCCCAGTGTGGATCAACTCGGTGCGTGGTTACCGGATCGAATGGTGGCTCTACGACATGGAGCGTCGCCTGGCGCAACTGGTGACGCCGTTCGTGCAGTACAACGCCAATTCGCGTCCGTTCGACCCAACCGGCTACGGCTTTAAGCAATCGATCGGCGTGACGATCAACCTTAAGGATGTCAATCCATCGGGTCTGGCGTTGAACCACGTGCAAGCTGTCGACTTCGTTCTGCGTCAGCAAGGCACCGCGCGTACAACGAACTGGGCTGTTGGTTTCATCCCGAACCAAGAAGTGCTGTTCGGCGAAAACAACTTCGCTAAGATGACGCTCATCGATCAGAACCAGATGCAGCTGGACATCACGTGCGGTGAGACTACCCAAGTTGGCTGGTTAGAACGCCTGTACCGCCTGGTGCATCCGTTGTCGGACCCAGGTCGTGAAAGCCGTGCACCAAACCCGACGCACTTCTCGGTGTGCACGCCTGAATGGGAAGTGGCTTACCCAATCGGTCAATGGAACAAAAAGCTTGTCTTGAATTACACGGTGCCAAACAACGGTACTTTGTTCATCAAGTTCTTCATCCGTACGGCTGAAACTGACATTCACCTGTCAGTCGCGGGTATTCCCGTGTATAGCCAGTAAGGCCAACATCCCCACTACCATGCGGTGGTGGGGAGTTTCCCGGTCTATGACGTTCTTCGAAAGTACATCATGATTCTGTTTTTAGAAGATTGGTTAAAGTATCCCAACGCTATACCGCACAAGAACACCCGCAATGAATCTTGGTTTTACATGGCCCAAGTCTACAAAGCCATGGGTGTTAAAAATCACATGTTCCTGCTAGCGTTGATCAATCCGCTGCTGCAATATGTCGATCCGCATTCCCCGAATTTAACGCAAGAACAAAAGGATATGGTCTTGGCCGAGTGCAAGATCAATCCTTGGTACTACTTCCGCGAAGTCGCGCGCATTCCAGCAGGTGTGGGTTTGCCAGACGAACCAGTCAAAGCCAACCGCGGTAACATCGCAGCATGGTGGTGCTTCTTCAATCACATCACCATCACCATGATTCAACCCCGTCAGACGGGTAAGTCATACACCATCTACGAGCTCGACGTGTACTTGATGACTGTGCTGTGCCAAGGCACGAACATGAATCTGTTTACCAAAGACGAAAAGCTGCGTAAAGATGCGGTGGACATTATCAAGAAGATCTTTGACACGCTACCGGAGTATCTGGATTTACGCAACAAGCGCACCGATGCGAACAACACCGAAGAGATCACGGTCAATCTCTTGGAGAACAAACTGCGCACGTTCGTGCCACGTTCGTCGGAGAAAGATGCCAACAACGTGGGTCGTGGTTTCGGCTCGCCCGTTAACCACGTCGACGAAGCGGCGTTCTGCGGCAATGCCCACATCTCGATGCCAGCGCTGTTCTCGGCAGGTAACGCCAAACGTGACATGGCCAAGCGCTCCGGCGCGCCGTACTGCAACATCATCACCACAACGGCCGGTAAGCTCGATAGTGCAGAAGGTAAGTTCGTCTACGAGAACTACATCTTGGCTTCTATGCCAATGACTGAGCACATCTACGATCAGCAAAACGAAGAAGCCTTGGCTGATTTCGTCAAACGTAATGCTGGTGGTAATCTGCAAATCTCGATCATCATGAGTCACCGCCAACTCGGCTTGTCCGATGAATGGTTGTGGGAAGCGATGAATGAGACGAAGACGTTTGGTGATGCGGCTGACCGAGATTACTTCAACGTCTGGACCTCGGGTACGGAATCGCATCCATTGTCGCCTGCATTGCTCAAGCGTATCGTCGCATCGCAAAACGATGTGTTCTACGACCAGTACTTCCCGCACCAGAAATACTTCATTCGCTGGAATGTGAATGAGTGTAATCTGGAGAACTACATGCGGCATTCTAAACTCATCCTCGGGGTCGACCCATCGTCTGCTAACAACAACGATGATATCGCACTTGTGTGGGTGGATGCGGCAACGCTCGATGTGGTGGCCAGTGCGACGGTAAACGAAACGAACATCCTGATGTTTGGTAACTGGATGGCGATGCACTTGGTGGAGAACAAGAACGTGACCTTGGTCATTGAATCGAAGTCTACCGGTGAAGCGCTGCGTGACATGATGCTACAGATCCTGCCGTCGTTTGGTGAAGATCCTTACAAGCGCATGTTTAACACAATCGTGCAAGACAAAGACGATTATCCAGAACGTTACGATGTGGTGCGTTTACCGATGAGTCGTCGGGACAACACCATGTACACGTTGAACAAGTCGGCCTTTGGTTTCGTAACTGCTGCTAGCGGCCGGTTTGCCCGTAGCGACCTGTACGGTAACACGCTGCAAGAAGCAGCCAAGCGCGGTGGCAACAAAGTGTACGACCGGCGTTTGATTAACCAGATCACCAGTCTGGTCAAGAAGAACGAGCGGGTTGACCACCAAAACGGTAAGCACGATGACTTGGTGGTGGCGTGGTTGCTCTGTCATTGGTTCCTGTCCAACGGCAAACACATGGCGGTCTATGGCATTCAGGACGTCATGACGCAAGTGGGCGACGAACGTGAAGTGACGTACGAAGAACACTTGGCCCTGCAAGCGCAAAAGCAACTGCGTGAACAGATCGATACGTTAGGGCAGGATCTGGAAGATTGTGCTGATCCGTATTTGGCTGAGAAGCTGGAACACCAGCTGCGATTCTTGGCACAGAACATCGTGTACCAGCCAGGCGACTTGACAAGTGTTGACCAGATGTTGGCCGACATCAAAGAGCGCAAGAAGAAACGCAGTCAAACTTCGTCGCTCAATCGTAGCGATGAAGCAGTGAACGATACCGACTTCTATCGGAAAATGATGGGCATGCGGTAAGTCTTTTTTGTAGTGACGGCATAGTTCCCCATGGCCCTTGCGGGCCACGGGGGCTATTGCAGTATGCCGTCACCCACAGCAGCGACGATCCGTGTTTCCAACAAATCTAAGTACGCATTGACTTGCCGAATCCGAATCATCGAATCGAAGTTCCAGCGATGCACCAAAGACGGAATGTCGACATCAAGCTCACATGCTTTTCGCAATGGCTCTGGTGCGTCGTGCCCTACCACCGAAAAGACGTTGTAGCTATACAAGGTGCGGTTAGGCACATACCAGCGATTGTAACGCACGTGGTATTCTCGACGATGGCAGTAGATGGCAATTTCAAACCCGCGTACGGTAAAGCCCCGCAAATCTCCCAGCGCATTTTCTGGCCGTTTGATTTCCGTTACTGTATTCGTGCCACGTAAATACTCAAACAACATCAAACTTCCACTAGCAAAAAACTTCAAGAATTTCAGCATGTCGCATCCCTAGTGAGAGGTGACGACTGCTATGTGTTGGCGTAATGCCTTTTGGCGAGACTGCGCAACACAATGTACAGAAGTACCCCTGTGCGGATAGGTGGTAAAAGGCTCACGTTGCGGGTGCCAGTTGCTTCCCTCACCATGTCTTCAGTCCGTCGGCGAATATCCATCAGGATAGGATCGGTCGAACGGGCTGCTGTATACACACCACGTAACTTCGCCAACAGGGCAGGTAGGTCATGCGGGTTTTGTAGTGCGTCGGCATTGTGAGCCAAGTAATCGAAACAGTGCACCATGATTTCCTGGGTCAGGTCTTGCAGCTTGTGCGCTTGATGACCTTGGAAATGCTCCGACAACCATTCCAGTGTTCCCCGGAATAAGCTAGGCGGCATGGTTTGTACCATCCCTTCGATGACAGTCAACAGTTCTTCTCGCAGGAAGCTTGATTTGTCAGGAATGATGGACTGGATGTAGCGGGTGTAATTGGCCAAGCTCTTGGTTTTATCCTTGAGGATCTCTTTGCCATCGTGCTCGACAGTTTGCGATACTGCGATGATGCGTTTACCCGATGCGTTGATTTGGTAGTGCATACCAGCGATCAAGCGCAGCGTTTTGCGTAAGCGGGTTTGGATGTCGTTGACGATCTTTTCGATCTCACGGTCGTCACCCATTTTTTGGAAGTGCTTAAAGCGTGGTGCTTTTTCGTCGAGGATGTCTTCTGCGCGTTTGCGCAAGTACGCTCCCCAACTGCCAGCTTGTTTCAGATCGAACTTCATCGACAACGACGCATAGGTCGCTTCCGCCACCGACTTGTCGGCAGGGTAGATGAAGTGACGATACAGCCGGCTGGTTAAGAACTTGTACTGCATGACTAAGATGACCGAGATCATTGCGTCGCGCTTTAACCCATCGGGGATATTGGGCGCGTTCAAGATTACGTGGGTCAGCCAGATGCAAGACAGGTTCATGGCGTCAGATGCCACTTGGTGATCCCGGTGCACTGTTGGAAGCTTGAACAACGCTTCTTGCAGTGTGTCTTCATCTGTGTGCAAAATCTCATCGAACCAGACCAGACGATCCGAATCGGTAAAGCGCACAATCTGAACACCGGTTAAGTGACCACCGAAGAACTTGACGTGTTCATCGTTCTTGGCCACAAACGCCAAAGCGTATGCGACGACTTTCTTGGCTAAGATTGAATCAACAATCACATCCGGGCATTGTTGCTCAAATACGTTACGTACAAGTAAACTCATGGAAGTTTTTCCTTTGGGACAAGGTTCACAAGATGAGACTCCGTAAACCATGCTGACGGCATAAAGCCCCACCGAGTCACCCCGGCGAGGCTTTATTAGTCGATGGCGAAAAGATTACTTCGCTTGACGGGCGGCGCGCGCTTTGACGTAGTCGCCGAAGTTGCGCACCACTTTACCGCCCAGGGCGATGACCATGGATTCCATGGCGACCACGAGCTCTGGGCTGTTGGTGATGACGGTTGGGCTTTCCGAGTCCAGCACCTGATCAGGCACGACGTCGTCGATCAGGACGGTGACGTTTTCTGGGTTATCGGACGTGGCCAGGATTTCCGTGACGTCCTTGACGGTGTCAGGCGTGACCTGGGTTTCGTCGATAGCGTACAGCGTTTCGAACGCGCTGTCGTCGGTTGGTGCAGTGTCGCTGATCGAATCAGCCAGGCTCGATGCCACGACCGAGTCGATGGCTTGCGATTCCAGCACGATGTTGCCGACTTCCGAGATGATCGCCGCTTCGACGGTCTCTTGGGTCTCGCCTTCAGCTGGCTTGAGGTTGCTGGTATCGACTTCGGCTTCGTCTTCAGCCGGCGGTGGCGTCTCGCCTTCGACTGGTGCTGGCGGCGTCTCGCCTTCAGCTGGGGCATTCTTGTCGTAGGTCTTGGCCAGGGCTTCGGAGTACACGTCAGCCAGTGGACCTTTCATGACAACGGTGGTGTCTTCGGTAGCTGGGTTGACAGCGTTGACATCGAAGTCTTCCATCGCCAGGTGGTGGCGGGAGCGGGTACCGAACAGATTGCGCATATGGGACATTGCAAGTTTCCTTCACGTGGGTAAAAAAGATCTGAGTTAACACACGCTAATTTGAAGCGATGCGTTTCACAGTATGGTTAAGCACAGAATGTGGGTCAAGGAACGTTAGTTGTCTAAAAGACAACGCGCGCCCTTTACGTACATGTATTTCTGTTTTTTCAAGCGGCTACGCTTTAAGGTGGATGTATTCCAAATAATACCCTTGTCTTTGTTTTTATTCATTTATCTTTAGTGTTATTAGAGAAGCGCCCCTAAGGCGCGGATCGCTAGGCTACGCTGTAAATGTTTCCTCCGGTAAAAAAATACAGTGAGGTACAAGATGTTTATGCATTGTAGCGAGTGGAACGAGCGGTCGGTAACGAACGGCGCGGTAGCAGAGTGAAGTTAGTAGGAAAACCAACTACGTTTGGGGGAGAGGGGGGCAACTTACCCTAGGACCCGCATAGCGGGGCCTCTATCTAACAAGCAAAACTAATGGGGGGTAAGGTGATTGAAAAGCTGTTGTTAAGTATGCCATACAAGTTCGTACAAATCGAGTACCAAGGGAAGAAGTTTTGGGGAATAGCGGCAAATCCCAGAACGATCCACCATATACAAGAGTTTCGTCGTTACGTAATCAACGCCAAGTTGTTTACGCTTAAGGAGCTACGACAAATTCAAATTGGTGCGGTCGCGCAAGATGAATCGGAAGACCTGCGTATGTGGATCTATCACGCGATTTGCGAACGTACTGATCTGGTGACCAAAGGACGTTGGCTCTTTTATTTCAACGACAACAGTGAGCTGGTCATCACAACGTACGCTGATCAAGAACTGGGCATCGCGCCAGTGATCGCAACGCCTACCAGTCATTCACTCAAGGAGTACGATGATTTGTTGGAAGTCGTGGCGCGTCAGAAAGAAGGCGTAGACATCAGTCTGCGAATTCGTGACTTACAATCCAAACGCGTCGACATCAACTGTAGTAAGCGTGGATAAAGCTAACCCACCTTCGGGTGGGCTTTATGCCGTCAAAACGAAATGTAATAGAAAATTTCAACTCTATATCACTTAGCCGAATACCTACAGGAGTCATTCATGCAACTGGATAAATTGATACTAAAAGCTAACTCCATGTCCAAAGAAGATAGCTGCCATGGAAAAATCACTAACATCATTCTTCATCAACCAGATGAAGATACCATTGCCGAACTAAAGGCTCTCAAAAAAGGGCAGCACATCAACCACATTGAGTTGCGCGATAAAGAAAGTGATGGCTACGAGGATCTCACTTACCATCGCCACGTATTTGAAGTGGTAGGTGTGTTTGAAGATGAACGTCCTTACAAGAACGTTTTTATGTTAGTTCTGCTCAACTCGATGGGCAGCTTTCGCGCCGTGTCGGAGTAAAAGGAATAAAGTAATGGATTCCCAACAAGCTCTTCGCAGTCTTATCATTAACGCTATTGCATTACATCCCGCCCGTAGTGCAACTATGCAAGAAATCAACTCGACCCTTGGCTGGAATGTCATCACCCGCTACAAAACGGAGTATGCCATTCCAGCAGTAACTTCGCATGAAGTATTGAACTTGATGCTTGGACAGATGGTGCTTCAACGTAAGTTGAACATCGTTACCCGTGACGGCGTTAATTGTTACGCTATTGCAGAACGCGACTTCATCCCTCCAGATCACACCGCTGAGATTGAGGATCTGAAAGAACGCGTCAAGGCTCTCGAAGACCTCGTTCGCAACCTCACCCAACCTACTTAACTAAAGGAGTGTCATGAGTATCTTGTCGCAATTTAATCATCTACATTCCATTTGCACTTCTGAAGACCTGGACAATCCGCCATTGGAAAATTTGTTCAACGCCTATTCGGTCCGTAACCTGCACGTTAATGACGTGCTCGCTACTGAACTTGATGATGTTTCGTCAGCAGTTGCTATCAGAACGAATGTGGGGATTATCATCCTTACAAATGAGTGGGAATCCAAGGATGTGTTTTGCCATCTCACAGATAGCGTAGCTGCCGATCCAGAATGGCAAGCACTCGGTTTTGAAAAGTCGACGCTAATCGACACTGAGGAAAAGTGGACGTTTATCCTCAGTCAACAACGTTACACCGGTCTATAACCCAACTAACAACACAAGGAGCACTACCATGGCAACTGCAAAAGAACTGTTTGAAAAATTCCTCGATCAAGAAGCGGATAACAAACTTTCCTACCATCTGCACACGCTGGAATGGCTAAAGAGAAAGCGCTCGAATGCTGAGGGTTCCCTTACCGTGTGTAAAATGGCGTTGGAGCAAAAGAAAGAAGAAACGCCACTGCCGCACCACATGAACGATTTCGAAGACGAGCTGGACGAAATCGATGCGCAAACAAAAATCAACGACGCCATGGACAAGGTGCTCGCCATCGCCGAAGACGACGACGGCTTTATCATCACGAAGGGCGATTCGGAAAAGCCGTGGTACGAGCAAGAACCAGTTTACTGGACTCCGCACAAACCAACTGCCGACTGGGCCGTCACGTTCTTCAACGCCCATGCGATCATCACCGCACCAGAAGCCAAGCCTTTCAATCACGGCTGCTTCGTGGAGTAATCGATGCAGTTATCCACCGTAAGTGAACGCAACCTTGACTTGGTTTTGGCTATAGCGCAAGGTAAGACATTACAAGCTGCCGGCGCCGAAGTGGGTATTAGCATCGAGCGAACTCGGCAAATTGTGCGTAGCTTTTGCCGGGAGTACTTGCGTTACTCTCAATCCCAAGGTACGCCGGAAACGTTTTATCCAGGACCTGACATCGAAGGTGAACATTACTTCGGCGAGAGTCCCTACAACAATCACAAGCACAGCGACCCGACAACCAGCATGCGCAGCTTTAGACGGCTGTGGAATAAAGGTTTAGCTGTGTTAGATGTTGGAGCGTCGAATCCATGGCCCGGCCTTGACCGTCTCGAAGATTTGCGTTTAAATAGCGACTATTGGATACACCAAATTAAGTTGCTGCGTGAACGGCGTGCCTCATCTAAACACAAGGTAAAATAGCATGAAAATCGTAGATCTTGCCACATTTTTGGCCTATCCGGACGGTGTGGTATTTGCCGAGTACGACCCTTGCATCATTGGGGAAATTGAAGTGCGTGGCGATGTCTGGATGTATGACAAACTAAGTAACTGCTGCTATCAGCGTTTTTCGCTGTTTGGTGCAGATAACCCACCTTGCGGCCTGGGCACCGAAGGCGAGCTCGAAACCGACGTCTATTCTCGTACGGGGCCTGGGCTTAATGAAAAACAACTTTTCGCTGTCTTCGACAAGAAGGACATCAGCGTGATGATCAACCGTCTTCAGCGAGCATTGGACGAAGCAAAGGAGTAACATGGACCAAACATCTAGCGATCTTCAATTCACTAGCGTGTACTCCGGCAAGCTTCTGTCTGAAGTGCCATTTGATCACTTATGGGCGGACATGCCCGTCGTTGACGATGACGATGGTGCGGGTAAGATTGTTAACGTCATTAAGCGAGACCAGTACGGCATGCCGGTTAAAGCGGTGAAAATAACTTGCTTTGAACCCAAAGCCGAAGGCGTTGTTGAAATTACCTACACCGCCATCCATTCTGAATTAAAGTTCGTGAGGGTAAAGTAATGGCCATCATCGGTATCATCGGCACAGCTGGCCGAGACAAAACCAAACCCATGACGCTAGCGTTGTGGAAGTGGATGCTCCAAGATGCGTACAGTCGGGTACCTGCGGGTAGTCACGTGGGTTCGGGCGGCGCAGCATGGGCTGACCATTTGGTTGTGTCCATGTTCCTGTTTGGTTACACCGGCAACATCACGCTGCATCTGCCAGCGCCTTTCGTTGATGGTAAATACCAGGGCGAAGGATTCAAGAGCGCAGGCTCTGCCGCGAATTATTACCACGAGATGTTCGGTAAAGTTATCGGTCGCAATACGCTGGAACAAATCGGGGACGTCATCGCCATGCGTGCTAGCATGCCTGAACGTGTCCATATCACCGAAGAGCCCGCTTCAGCCAGTATCGGCGGGATGTTCGCCCGTAACGCCAAAGTCGCCCAGTTCGACGAACTACTCGCTTACACATTTGGCGAGGGTGACGTACCAGCTGATGGTGGCACCAAAGACACGTGGGACAAATGCCAAGGCAAGAAAACCCACATTTCCCTTCCCCTTCTTTACTGAAAGCGCCCTATGTCCGTTATCCTCCCAGTCATCAAACTCAAGGCAGATTCGATCGTCATCAAAATGGCAGTAGATGGCCGTGTTGTCACATACACGATGTTTAATCCTGATCCCGAAACCATGGAGTGTCTGCGCGCAGCACAACTTGGTGACAAATTCAACGGCGTGATCATCGTTGATAAGCGTGACGATGGTGACGACGACACGCACATCAACGAACGCATTCAGACATTCCTTGAACTGCATTTGCCCAGCATCAACAAGCGTCACACCCAAAGGGTGACATTCATCAACGGCTAAGAAAGGATACAGCGTGAGTAACATTCAACCTAAATGGATTATATTCATTGTTCGCGATCAAGACGGATCAATGATTTATAACTCGGGAATCTCCGGCAGTGCGCATCAGCGACGTACACGATTGCGCGCCCTTCTTCAGCGCCTTCGCCAAGGGCGCGATATTGTTGTATCTAAAAACGAATGGGTAAAAGGTCGCGGGCAGCGCACTACCAAAATGATCTGGAGTAAAGAGCTGCCCGCAATCTAGCCATTAGAAATGTGGCGCTAGAAAATCTCAAGGCTATATACCTAGTGTGAATTGGAAACGGTATCGATTAAACGAACCGTTTCTTACCCTAACTTACACTGGAGAATTACCATGAACTTCATCAAATCGATCTGGAATAAAGTCAAGTCGTTCTTCGGTGGCATGTTCGCGTCGAAGAAAGTCACCGCAGCACCAGCTGCACCAGCCGTCAAAACCGAAGTGGCTCAAGCTGCTGAAGTCATCAACGCTGAAGAAGTCCAAGCTGAAGCCGATGCTAAAGCAGAAGCTGATGCTCGTATGGAAGCCCTGGCAATTGTATTCAACCGCGTTGCTGAACTGGCTCGCTTCCGTAACTACTCGCTTGAAGAAGCGCGTACCGCATTCTACGCTGACGACATGACCACCATGGTTCGTATCGAACGCGACATGAAAGCACGCAAGTACAAAGCACCAAAGAAAGTCAAAGCAGTTAAGCAAGTTGTTGCAGCATAATTCGTTCGTTCCCTATAACTAACAACACAAGGAGCATTACCATGAAACAATTCTTCAACAACATCTGGTCGAATGTCAAAGACCTGTATGTCAAAGTGCGCAACTTCATCGCACGTCAGATCACGCCTTGCCTGCAATACGGCGACAAGCTGATCAACACCGTCAAAGCGCTTCGCACGCTTGGCAAAGAAGTGTCGTACATGGACTACGCTAAAGTGGTCCTGGGTTACACCGTGAACATCCTCACGTGCGTGACCTTCGGCGTCATCCTGGCTGTGCTCGGTGCGTACGCTACGCTGGCACTGTCGTTCGTGGTTGGCGAATTTATCGCAACCGTGTTCGTGATCGTTGCCCGTACGCTGTTCGTCATGGACGTGTTCGAAGAAGTTGAAAGCCAGATGTTCTGCGCTAAGATTTCTGAAATTGCTGTCGCAGTGCGTGAACGCCGTGAAGCCGCGGCAGCTTAATTCATAACCAACAACAAGGATCTATCATGAACTTCCTGCGCAACCTCTGGACCCGTATCAAATCGTTTTTCAGCAACCTGTTCGGCGGCAAGAAAGTCGAAGCTGAAGTCAAGGCTGAACCAGCTCCACTGACACCGGCTGCTAAGCGCTTCAACGCCGCTTACGAGAAAGCTGAGCAAATCGCTTTCAACCCTAAGTGGAGCAACGGCACTGGTTACTTCAACCATGCTGTTGAAGGTGAGCACGCACCAAAACTGGCTGTTGGTCAAATTGTTGCAAGCAAAGTCCCTGCCGCTGACAACCGTCGTCTGATCATCGTCGGTACTGCAACTGGCAACGCCGTAATGTTTGAGCGTTACACCGACAGCGCTCAAACACTCGCAAGCAATGTGCCAGATGAGCTGCGCTCGTTCATCAGCAACCGCCTGTCGGCTGACGATGTAACGTTCCTGCTCAACGCTGGTAACGTACCAGTTAAAGCTGCAGCGTAATACCGAAGAGGGGGATCGCCCCCTCTTTTATAAACAACAATAACTAGGAGTTGTCATGAATTTTCTGAAGAAATGTTTCAACCGCGTTGTCGGCTGGATGGCTTATCCGTTGGCCAAGTCGATGGACAAGATGGCGCAGCTCTTCGCGCCAGCACTGGTCGACCTGAAGTCGGACCGTAGTGTGAAGTGGACGTGGAAAGCTGTGGGTCAAGTGGTGATGGGCTTCTTGCTCTTGATCCTTACGTCTGTCGCGCTCTGCGTAACCTTTGTCGGCTCCATCGCCGGCATCACGTTGCTGCTTGCTCTGGTCCTGCCATCGCTCTTGGCTAACGTGATCGCCATCCTCGGCACGTTGTACATCGGTCACTGCGTGTACGAAGTCACCGAACCAATGCGTGCTGACGAAATCGCTGTTGATTTCGAACTTAACTAATCCAATACCTGTTGTACCTTTAAAGGAGCATTACCATGGAACGTATCAAAAACTTCTTCGTCGGCGTCGCCAAGTTCGCCTACGACTTCTTCATCCACCCAATCGTCAACCTGCGTCACCTGACGAAGATGGACAACACAACCAAAGCCCTCAGCATCATCGAAGCGGCTTCCCGTGTCATCGTCATGGCATCGTGGGTCGTCGCTGTGCCAGCCCTGCTGGTTACCCTGGCATGGACGTGGATCATCGGTACGCTGATCTGGGTCGCTGCAACCGTCGCTTTCATGATGGGTTCGATGGTTGCTATCGGCAAAATGGCTGGCGAATTTGATGCCGCTACTCCAGCTGCTGAAGTCAAAGCCGCCGACGCTGCTGAACCAGCAACTGAATCGACCATCATCCTCGCTACGGCCTAAGCCATGTGGGATTTTATCAAACGCCTCTTTAAATCCATCTACCGTCGTACGGTAGGTGGGTTGGTGCGGTTGGTAAAACACGCGGCGCAGGGTAAAGTGGATGGTCATGACAAAGTCGTGGTGTCGCGTTTCTTGCGACAGAGCGCGTACTTTGTGGTGCTGTTCTTCTTCCCAGCCCTGGGTGGTTTGCTTATGGCTTTGCGTATCATGGCGTTGGGTGATGTCTTTGGCATCATTAGCGACGTGTACGAAGATGTCGTTACCGCGTATTTAAAACAACCCGCACCTGCCCCCGCCTGATTCAGGTGGTGGGTAGATGCCCACCATTTGGAGAACAACATGCGTAAATTGCTCGCATTTGTAAAAGGCTTTTTCTTCACAGCGAAAGTCATTGTGTCGGCGATTGTGGCGCCAGTCGCGCAGCTGCTGAAAAGCACGTTGCAAAATAAGCCGTTGTCGGTCTTCCAGTTAGCGTTTGCTATCTGGCGTTTGTTCGTATGGACGATCTTCGTTCTGTGCGTTACGTCATCGGTGGGCGTCCCTGCCATCATCGCTTACCTGTTCTTAATCGACGTCATGGTCGTTTGCGTGCAGGTCGTGGCAATCACTGTCCTTAACTTGAAGGAGAAAGCAGTATGAAAAAGTTTCTCGACACCTTAGCGGTGTTTGTTGGTAACCTGCTGGACTTGAACCCCAAGTCGTGGCTGGAATCCCAACGCCAAGCGCAGAAGATGCGCGAAGCAGCGCGTGCATGGGAAGCTGTCCCAGCGCCTTCGATCGTTCACAAAGACGGTCAAGAAGAAGTCGCCGCAGCGCCTGAGTCGCCATTTAGCTACCTGGGTCGCACCGCCCTGGTCGCGCTTGGCTTTGTTGGTCTGGCGTGGGTCGTAACCCAAGTGGTTACCGCGTTCATCTACGTCCTGCCTATCTTGGCAGGTCTGGCAACGCTGGCTTTGTTGATGACCATGTTTGGTCCCAAGAAGCCTGACCCAATCCCAGCATGAACACCGCAGTAAAATCCATTTCATTTTCTAATCGCAGCAAAATCAAACATCGGAGATCTACCATGAAAAACGCACAACAAGCCCAACACGTCGCTAACGCCATCAAAACCGTCCGCGCCCAAATCGAAGCACTGCGCGAGCAGATCAAGTCGGCCACCGGCGACGAACGCATCGCGCTGCAAGCCGAAGCCAACGCGCTGCTCGAATCGATCGGCGTGGAATCGTCGGTCGGTGTGCAGTCGGCCGACAACAGCACCGCTGGTCACATCCTGGGTAACATCAACGCCGTTGTCGAGAAAGCTGGCAACATCACTGGCTTGCCAATCGAACCAGCTGAAATCGATGTGAAGATCACCAACGCCGACGGCAGCAGCACCACCACCCACACCACGGTCGAGACCAAGAAAGCTGGCCTGTGGACCCGCTTCAAACTCTGGTGCGCAGAGAACAAGAAGAAAGTGATCTTCGGTGCTATCGGCCTGGCCGCCGGCGCTGCTGGTCTGTGGTTCTGGATCAATGGTAAAAATACTGTGAACGTTACATCCTCTGCAACGGATGTGATCATCACTGCCGAACCTACCATCCAAACCGGCGAGGCTGACCCTTCGATCTTCGAACGTGTCGGTGCCTGGGTTGTCGGTGCTGCTGGCGCCGTCAAAGGCTATGCGGTCAACGCCTGGTCGTGGGTGAAGGGTCTGTTCAACCGTAACAACAACACGGAGGTCAACGTTGAAGTCCCAGTCCAAATGCCACTCGCTGCCTAATGGCCGGCACTACCCTTCCGGTAAACAAGCACTTGTCTCGTTGGTGTTGGCCTTCGTGATCTTTGTGATCGCCAACATTTCCACCGGTCGGTTCTAAAAGCATACACTCATGAGGAGCTCGGGGTAACCCGGCTCCTTGTGGGCGTATGTTGTTTCTTTTTTCTTTACAGGAGTTGCCTTATGGTCGCTGCCCTCGTTGCAAGCCTGCTGTTGTTAGTGACAGCGGTTCGTCGTAAAGCTGCTGAGCCGGTCCAACCGATCGCCGCTAAGCCCGTACCTAAACCCAAGCCAGTAGCTATGCCAGTGATGCCACGTGCTGCGCGTACTGCGCCACCAGCGCTTAAGCGTGATCGTCGTCCAACGTTGAGTGTGGATGAATACCAGCAGCAGTACGCCACCCCAGTATCATTCAAGGTGGAGCTTACGGGCTACAACTTACCTCCTGGAACACTGACTTACTAGAAAAATATTGTAAGTCAGCAATACCATGTCCGACAATTTACCTATAACTCCATACCAACAGAAGGGATTCATCATGAAACTTTTTTCGACCATGTCGCCAGCTGAGCAACAAGCAATCCAACGTTTTTACAATGGTTTCCAGAACGCGCCGACCACCATCGCGTTTCGTAGCCAGTTCATCGAGCGTAAAGCCGATGGCAGCGTCGGGTTCATGCCAATCATCAGTGACCCCGTCAAGCGGATCGTGATGAAGGAAGGTGATACGGCGCGCATGCACAATGTGCACCCGATCGAGACCAAACAACACCTCAACAGTCTTTTCCTGTTGATCGGCACGCCTTACGGCACGCTCGTGGTGTACGGTCGTGAAAACGAGTACAAGATCAATGGCAAAAATGTGGTCCTCGGCCCGTTGCCACAGCTGCACCACACGGCGCGCTTCTTAGGCGCTGCCCTGCGGTTCTTCGCTCGCACCAAGCGTGGCAAGACCACCACGGCGGAACTGGTGACCTGGATCTTCTCGGACAACTTCGAACGTGACATGGAAGAGCAAGCGCAGCTCGACCACGTCACCGAACAAAAGACCGGCAACACCAATCTGCTGGGCGACGGCATGCCACCCCGTATTCGTCAGCAACACCCAACGCAGAAGAAAGCCTATGATGTGAGCAAACGGCGTGGACCTATCCAGCCTGTTGCCGACTTCCAAAACCCGAAGGAAGTCCAACCACATCCGCTGGATATCATCCCGTGCCGTGCCAATGGTTTCAAAGGCACGCGCTACGCTAACCAGACGCCAGAACAGCGCGCTGAAGGCGCTGCGATGGTGGTACAGCCTGGCGTTCTTTCGGGTGTGCATCCAGCGGTGTAACATCCACTAAGGAGTTATCATGGCCAATCCACAGAAGCAAGCTCAGTTCAAAGCACGTCAAGATGTGTTGCGTGACGAAGTCAATCTGTTTCTTTCGCAAAACAAGCGCGAAGTCGCCATTCGACATTACCAAGACAAATGCGCTTGCACTCTCGATCGCGCTGTTCAGTACGTCGAATCGGTGGAACGGGAACGTCGCGCTGTGCGTCATGAAGACTTCTTAACGCGGGTTCGCACTCGTAGTTGGTATGGCCATGCAATTGCTTAAACGGCATAAGCCCGCTACCCTTCGGGGTAGCGGGTTGTATGACGTCTCTTTTTTTTTGGCTATCGACCAATACCGCTGATCAACGAGATGTATCGGGTCATGGATTCCGGGTCATTCATGAACGCGACCTTGGCCCAGGTTTCATCCAGGTATTCCCGGTACATCATTTCTGCATCGGAATAACCTTCGACGATTTCCTTGAACTTACCGACTTGCACACCACCACGCAGTTCACCCATGTCGAGCTGGATGATGTACGAGTTGTAGATGAAGGACTTGACAGCCAACTCCACTAGGCGGGCAAAGGCCAGGTAGCTGCGGGCTTGGATGTTTGACAAGTTCTCATCGTTCTCCAGCGAGCAGCGTAAGTACATGTTCTGCGGTAAAATCATGGCGTCTTGCACCATCACCACGTTCTCACCGATTAACTCCACACGCGCAGTACCGATGTTACCAGTGCGCAGTTGTGCTTCCATGACTTGGGATGCCATGGACAACGCAGGACTACCACGCCCTGTGCCGTAGTTGCCACCATAGCCACTTTGTAGATTGGCCAGATAACCGTACGTGACATCGAACACGCTCAAGATCGCGCGGCCGTTGGTCTTTGTTTTGGGAATCTGAAAGACGGTGACGTAACCGTTCTCAACTGTTTCTCGGGGAACGTCACTTAAGTCAATCCGCGTTTCCACGCCATTGACCAAGTTACAGTCCACCAACACACGCGGTGCGAGCACCATGAAACGAATGCGTTCTTTGATGTCAGAAGGCAGATCGCGAAACTGTTGATACGGTTCTTGGAACACCACCTTCAGAATCTCGCGCGGAATGCGGAACATCACTTCATCCAGCGCTTTGGTAATGGGATTCATCTTGGCTCCTAAATAATTACAAGGCTATATTACTACTCTGAGATGCGTAGCACATAGCATTCATCCTTTACAACCAACAACTACTAGGAGTATTCATGAATCAATCGCGTAAGCCCCTTGTGCATCTTCTTTTCGTCGGCATCAAAACACCAGAATGGTGCAACGATTCTGAGAGCGGCATCAGTAAACTGCTCCATCTCATGAAATCGGAAGGCTCGGCCATCATCGCGCTCGGTGACGAAGAGATGACCGCCGTGGGTAACAACGCCGCTTTCTTGGCACTGAAACAGAAGGTTGAAGAATTGCGCTCGAAAGGCTATAAAGCAGATCGCTGGGTGGTTGTTTCGAATAGTAACAACTTCAGGTTTATTGGCGACATGGATGGTCGCCCCATCGATTTCATTTACACGCACATTCACCCTGGTGAAAATACGTATTTGTACGAAGATGATGAGCGGTCGCAGTATGGCAAACCACGGGCGCTGAATAACGTTTTAATGGCCATGCGTCAACAAAACAAGCAAGCCGAGAAAAACAAACTATCGGGCCTTCTGCCAACGCTGTTGATCAAAAAACTGCTGGTCAGCATGGTGTACCATCTCAACGCTACGCCACCCGATCGAAACAATGAGCGCGAGTTGCGCGAAATCATCGACTTTACTGAACGCCAGCTGACGCTTGGTAAGTTGTTCCCTAAGCCCGACCCTATTAACAACCAACAACCACAAGGAACCACCATGGACAAAAACCATATCGTGCAACTGCTCAAGCTGACATGCCAGATGCTGAAGCCAGAAGAAGCGAATTCGTCGACGATCGACGGAGAAGTTGTGTGTCGTGACCTGACGTGGGTTAAAGAAAATGCAGAGACGACGCTGAAGGATATCGTACCACGGGCCACTCCGATCGTCATCGGTGAAACTCTGGTGGCACTGCAAACCATCGTCCCTCCGCACCCTCTGTATGCGGCAAAACTCACTGATGATCTCAAGCGTGTGATCAATGCGATGAAAGAGCCAGAAGCTGAAGCTAGCTCGCAGCCAGCGGATGATCAGAAAGCGCCGGTCGTTCACGTCGCGCCAATGGGTAAGCGTAAGCAAGTTGTCGAAACTTTGGCACGCGCTATCGGCGCCATCGAAAACGGCGCCGACCTGAACGAGACCGAGAAGAAAGATCTGGTGGACGACCTCGCGTTTATCCATCGCAACTTCGACACGATCATTCCCGAGCCCAAAGCACCGACACACCACAAGAACGTCAACCTGATTCTCGACGGCTTGAGCGATCAGAATTGGGGCAAAGATATCCAGGCGTTGTTCGACGAAATGAACAAACGTGGCGGGCGTACTTTCCAGTTCAACCAGTACGGTTTCGACACGAATCAGGACATTGCTTTCGCTGCTGAACTGGGTGACTACCTCAAGGTTGTGCATCCCGACTCGACCTGGGTCGTCATCAAGGTTAACCCTGACGCGAAAAAGGAAGCCACGCTGGGTGATAAACCAAGCACCGTGATGATGCAGCATTTCAAAAGCAAGGTGCTGGATCACAACGTCGCCTACTTGACCTTCACGGCGGGTATTAAATTTAGCACCATTAAGTCGTCCCTCTATCAGGTGCTGGAAAAGCATTTGCGCCGTATCGCTGGCGCGAACCAGACTGAAGAGAAAGCGCCAGAGTCCGCCACGCCAATGGCAGATGAAATCCTGAAAGCGCTACGCAACCTGGACGTGATGCGTGAAGCGTTGATGCCTTTGTTGCCAAAGCCGTCTTCCGAACCATCGGAACTGCAAGAGTATTTGCAGGGTTGGCTGCGTGATTTTAATGGCATGCCTCCAGGCCCTGGTGCGAACTTCCAGCGGTTTGGCCGTCTTCCACAAGGCTATGCCGATGACTGGCGCTTCAATGTCAATGGTCATCCAGATCAACAAGGCTATGGTCCAGTCGGTGGTTGGCCAATGTCGCAACCACCTTCGTATGGACCAGGTCGCGATCCATCGCAAGAAGCTTGGCGTACATCACGGGCACCATTCATGGATTACGCCCGTCGTCCGCAGGGTGGTTCTTTCACGGAAGAAGTGTTGAAATCATTTAAGGGTGTGGTCGCAGTGCACGTGTATGGCACATCCGGTGAGATTGCTTTGAAGCGCTTTATGAATATTTTCCATCAAGCGCTTCCACATGCGATGCTGACTGTTGTTCAGCATCAAGACCGGCAAGAGATCTCGTTGTTGGATTTCATACAGGAAGAGGAAGCGAAAGCAAGGTTATCGACTGGTCGTAAGAGTATTTTCCATGCCACTTTTTTCCTCGCACAAAGTGATGTTGCTGCGCACCGACACCTGCAAGAATTTAAGTATCAGATGGCTATGCATCATATTCCCTGCCCATGCATCGGTGCGCATGTTGTTAACGCGCATGCGTTGTTGAATGCGAGCGATTTTGGTTCGCAATTACTTCAGTTTATCCAAAACCCACAAAGCAACGCTGGTGTCAATAGCGATGTAAGCCATCTGTCGCCTCAGGGTCGTGACAACGTCGAAGCGATGAAGCATACTCTGGAGCGCAACGGGCTGGGACGCTATGCATCGCAACCACGCCTGTTCGACGCCTTCAATCAGTTCGAGGGGGTGTTGGCCATTCATGCCGTCGGCAAGCACAATGCGCACCACATGCGTGCAGCGAACCTTGCCATCCAGATGTTGATTCCAAACGCACACGTGGAAGTGTTTGCGTATTCGCTCGACGATAACGATGGTGTCAACACGTGCGGGAAGCTGATGAAGAATGTGTCGAAACTGAAGCAGCATCAACTTCACGTCGTGGTATCGGCGGCGCAACCAATGCCGCCTTTGCCAGCACCAGGTGTGTCAAGCAACTTGGGCTATATGCTGTATTCCGCATTGTCGACGACTTTCCGTCCGAGTAAAGGGGCCGTGACGATGTTGGCTGAAGGTGCAATCACCGGCATCACGGTGCAAGCGCTGCAAGAAGTATTTGTCAGCGTACTCTTCGGGCTCTTGGAATCGGAAGCGCTTCCTCAGCCGACGCGGCGTTTCTAAGTAGTACCTGCCCAACCAGTGTAACTCTAGCTGGTTGGGTGTTTTTTTACTCTGTTTCTCTTATTCAATGTCCAGAATAACGTTGAATGTTTTGCACTATAATTAACAAAAGGATCATGCAATGAACGCTGTAACCAATTCTGCCCCTAAAGGCAAAGCCCGTCTGTATGCTTGCGGCGGGGCATCGATTAATATCGTGAGCGGCATTGGCGCGATGCAAATCAATCCTGATCTGCTCGCTGATCTGCTGATTACCCAAATCGACACCAGCCCATCGAACCTGACGACCCGCTCGACCAGCGTCGAGAACTACCTGATGACCATCGCAGGCAAGGTCGATGGCGGCGGCAAGAACCGCACCGAGAACGAAGCGCTGATTGAAGAACACGTCAAGCCGATTCTGAAGATGCATCCACCGGGCGACGTGAACATCGTGATCTCTACCGGCGGCGGTTCGTCCGGCTCGGTCATCGCCACCAAGCTGACCAACGAACTGCTGATCCGTGGCGAATGCGTGATCGTGCTGCTGATCGGCACGACCGGCTCGCGTATCGAAGCAAAGAACTCGATCGACACGCAGACCAACTACGAGCAGATCGCCAAAGCTCGCAATGCGCCAGCGGTCATGGTTTACATGCAAAACTCGCAGACGATGCCGCGTGAAAAGGTTAACGACCACATGCGCTCGACGATCATGTACCTGGCCATGTTGTTCTCGCGTCGCAACAGCGGTCTGGACTCGATGGACCTGCGCAACTGGCTGTACTTCACTCGCCCAGAAGTGATCAAGGGTTTGACGCCACAGCTGTTCAGTCTGACGGTGCTGCTGCGCGAACATACGCCTGAAGGCGAAGCCAAGTTCGAAAAAGAACTCGACCAACTCGGCAACATCTTGTCGGTCGCTACCTTGGCCCGCATCGGCGGTCAAACGGAAATGCCGGAAGACTTCATGCCGGAGTACCATACCGAAGGTTTCGCTCCGGACATCAAGGACAGCAAAGTCTTTGATACCCAATCGGTGAACTTCGTGATCAGCGATGGTCTGGTACAAGGGTTCGTCACGGAACTGCGCAAGTTTGCCAAGCGCGAAAAACCGCAGATCAACACATCGACGCTGTTGGCAGACAGCGAAGATGATGACGACGCGCCTACGGTTAATTTCTGATACCGACATGGATATAGCCATCATCGGCGGCGGTGGTGGATGGTTAGGAACCGCTCTTATAAGAGCACTCTGTGGCGGCTTGGGTCGGACAGTAGAGATCGTGAAGCTTTGTGACTGGGTAAACAAATGGTCGTTTACTCATCAACATGAAGTCATGTACGGTCTATGCAATTATGAGAGCGGGGTTTACGGCGCGGGTTGCATAACCCCGTCACATCACGTTCAACAGCCCGAGCGGGCACTGGCACACAGTAAGGGTCTGTGTAAGCCTGTGATTGTCTCCGCCAACGGCCAAAGATAATGTGAACAAAATAAACCTCCGGTTATTAATAGCGCAAGTTTACGGGACTTGTAGCTAAACTTATCCCATTTAGATAAGTTTTCGAACCATCCAAGCCTATCCGCTGCGCGCGGTATTAAGCGTCTGCCCGACGTTTGTCTGAGTCCGCAACATCGAAGACGCTTTCCTTTTACACCGCCAGCACATTGATTCATGAATCAACAGTGTTGTGTTAGGTGATCTGCGGAGGTTGTCCTAGAACCGGATGATCGGACGTTAAACGAAGTAAACTTGGGGGCGGGACGAGCGAAGCTTTGCGAAGAGAATCACTCAGGCATGAGTGGGCGAAAATCTCTTTGCCAGCATTAGAACTCCCTTCCCCCCATTTCATCCCACTTACCTAACCGTTCTCTTCGGAGAATAATTAGGTAAGTGGATTCATTTTTTTATGCCGCCACAGTGAAATATCACAGTAGGTAAAAACGCACTAGAAACGCTTCTAAGCGTTATTTTACTTGGCGGGTGTATTGTATACGTAACGCCGTCAAAAGGCCCCCAATGGACCATAAACAACGATTGCAGCGATCTGTTTGGGTGCTCGACATCAACGATTACATTTTGTACTTGGAAGACTGCCTTTACCGCATCTCACCCAAGTTTCCGTGGTTGTTAGATAGCCAGCCAATTGATCGTAATTGGACGTGGCAACACACAGATCGTTTTACTGTAGACAAGACCCAGCGAGATTACTTGATCGACTGGATCATCAAACACTTCTTGCGTGAAGTCTATCACTTCGATACCGGTAACGATTGGAACGAAGACTTTCACGATGTTTTCAATGTCTTGTGTAGTGACTACGCCCTGCACGAATCCACCAAATACTACCTGAGTATCCCGCACGTCTACGGCGACATCTTTACTCCTCAGGTATTCCGACAATCTTGCTGGGTGTATATCGAAGCGGATATCGACCCACAACAACAAAAGATTCCAATCACACATGCCCTACCCAAACCCATCACGCCAGCTTGAAGTCCATCATTCGTTTATCTCGGATGTGTTTGATGTTGCCCATTACATCCAGGGCGTGCTTGAACCTGTTCTGAAAGCGCCTGAAGCTGGTTTGTATTTGCCTGGTCAAGTCGATCCAGTGCTACGGGCTGATCGTGAGTATTGGTACCAAGAACCAATCTCGATCCAGCAGGCCAGCCGTTCGGTAGCAGTGCGTACGTTTGATGCGCCTTACAATCCGTCCCCGTATCACACGGGTCCTTTGGTGCAGCTGCACAACCAGCCATGGCAATACTACCGTTACAACTACATCCGGGTAAACGACTTAGAACAAGTCATTACCTCGCCGTGGGATGTGGTGGAAATGCCGCACGGTTTTATCCCGCCTTACTTCAGTCCAACTGACGACATGTCCGGCACGGACGCATTGCCGATGCGGGTAGCATTAACGTCACACCTGGCGCACATGTGTTCACTGACGCCCGACGTGCCGTTTGCGGGCATCAAGCTCGCTAAGCTCATGCTCGACAATGAGATCGTTGCTACGCGCAGCTTTAACCCATCGCCCGGTAAGACCATCGAACAGCTGATCACGCCATTCATTAGCGAGCACTACCTGCCGCCCGATTTGTCTGATTTAGACAAATACGAGCACATCCTCGAAGATGCTTGGTTCCGGCGCGCCATGAATAAGATTTGCGAAAGCATGGCTACCGTTCTGGCCCCCTTACGCAATGGCTTGTATGGCGACTCGTACCAGATGTTCACGGCGCAATACCAAGATGGCTTTACCATCCGCATTGATCAGCTGGGCGACTACCGCATCCACGAGTGGGAACGTATCGTGAACGATCCTGAATATCAACGTTGGTTGCGTGCCAAAGCCGATGGTAGCTGGTACCGCGTTCCCGTAGCTGATGCTTACGATTCTAAACTTCATCTCTAATCATGACCATATCGCAGGAGTTGTTTAAGTTACCGTTTGATCCTGTCATGCAGTCTGTCGAGATGGGGATGGAGCCGCTATCAGCGTTGGCCAAGTACAACATCGTGATCCGCACCTTTATCGAGTACCTGCTGGAAGAACTGAGCGTGAAGATCTCGGACCAGTACGCGACGTCGCCGATTGATTTAGCCGTGGCGTATCTGAAACAGAACTACGTGGATGAGGAATACGCGCAGCGGTTTAGCCACCACGTTCTCGACGCGCTCATGACGACCGTGATCGGTTACTTCCCGTCGATCTCACACCAGACGCTATCGGCTGCCCGGTACGTACTCGATCAAGATAACATCACTTTGTTGGTTTACATGCAATACAAAAACCCATGAACCAATTACTTATTGACACCGCAGGCGCGCTTGATCAGTTCAAGCGCTTGGAGCACACGTTTGATTTCTATCCAGCCGGGTTTGTTGGCTTGATCTCAGACATGCTGAACTACCACATGAGCAATCCGGACAGCAGTGAAGATGCTGACCAAATGTTCATGGACACGGTATTAGAAGCGTATTACACGTCAACCAAATACCAGGCCACATCTGCATCACCAGAAGACCCAGCCATTGAAAACTTAATTGCTTTGGCTTTACTCATGATTAACCACACCACCATGCATTTCGTGCGGTATCATCGTAACACGCTGTCGCTGTGCGAAGTCGATTCGCAGTCCATCGAGCTGGGTTCGTCATTCGAATACATTTTGTTGAAAAGAAAATAGGAGGTTGTGTGGCACTGGGCGAACAATACATCGTGAACTTTTCAGAAGCCATCGACCTCTTCCAAAAGCGGATGGCGGCCGATGATTTACCTACCATTGATTTAGATGTTGTGAAGTGGCGTGTGATGGAAATGTGGGAACAGAAATACCCACTGCGTCATTTGGAATTAGTTGTGGATGACATGCTCAGACACGACTGGTTGTATGCCAAAGAAGAGTTTGTTGATACTACTCCTATGCGAGCTCGTCAGAAAAAAATTCAGTTGAACCAATATCTGCGCACTTGCCTCATTGAACTTGGTGTTAATCTGCACGCCAAGCTTCGGGAGATGGGCATGCTTACTTCAGGCACCGAACGTTATCGCGTCACCCTACGGCCACTAGACAATGAAACTTACACCTTACGACAGACTGGGAGTTGAGTATCCGCCTCCGTCAGTAGAAACGCCTTTGCAGATCAAGTACCCGGACTACTACATTTTGAAGATTGACGACATCGTCGACGACTTCATCAAGCAGTGGGATTTCATCATCACCACCGAAATCATGGAGCATCCGATTGACTCGGATGTGGTGCTGCCTGAAGTGTACACCATCGGTCAAGATGGCACGCTGCACAAAACCGTGTACTTCGCCCAGCACGTATCCGAACGCGTCAAGCCTTGGCATCCAGACATCAGCATTATTCTGGCAGCCACGATCGAGACCATCAAGGCCAAGAACGAAGCAGAAACAGACATGGATCTTGTCATGGGGTCGCTCTGGGTGGACGTAGCGTACATGGCCGATATTCATATTCGCTCGAACGTGGGTGAACTCCACGTGAACAGAGCCATCACCGGCGCACGGCGAGCTATCGCAAAGCTCTCTACCCAATTCGGCAAGAAAATCTATCAACGACTCATCGAGTACGGCTTGTACAAACAAGGCTACTTCCCGTACCACTATGTCGGTTGGGAAGACGAATGCGCGATCGTTGCGCTCGATGACACACACAGGTGAACTATGGTAATAACCGATCAAATAACCATCTTAGATACGATGGAACTTGTGGTCGATTTCGAGCAGAAGTTAGGCTACGAACTCACGCCTGAAGATCGTCTGGAAATCTTTCATCAGATTTTCCTGATGATCAATCAGCACAGTGCGTTGGACCTGGACGACAAGGACGTTTTGGACTACGACTCGCTTGTGTTCGCCAATTATCTGAACGTGGACCACGCTGCTGTTGATCGGATTGCCTACAACCTGATGGTGAAGGTGTGGCACCTTTGTCATCAGCGTGGCTTTTATATCAATGGCGAATTGCGCTACATGCCCTTTGCCATGCATGGCTGGGACTTGTCGGTTCGCTATTACCAGAACTAACAGAGGAGTCCGGTAATGAATTTAGATGTCGGCGGTACGTATAGCTTTGCAGTGTACCCAGTAGCTGTGTTGGGTACCAATTTCAAGAACGTGTTGGTGTTGTCGATCTTAAGCGCTGCCACGGCGCAAGCGCTGGGTGAAGACATCTTCGCTCGCCACGCGTTGATCTCGCCATCCCTGCCAGATACGACGCAAAAGAAAGATCCCAGCAAATACAAGTACGTGCAGATCAAACTGCCATCAGGTGCTGAGCAAATCATCGCCATGGAATGGATCAACACGGCCACGATCCAATCGGTGAACTTGGGTCGCCATACTGTCATCATCGACAACAGTCCAAGCAGCGAACGGCAAAAGATCCTGGACGCATTGGCTGCCAACGGTATCAACGTGTCGGAGATCGATTTCCAGTCGGCTACGATGCAGGCGTAATCGTTTTTTATCCGCGATACGTATAAAGTGCAAGAGAGGGACTCACACATCCTCGACGCAAATCGCCGGGACCTGGCCTAGCGGTTTGTTACACTCTGTTTGCGACGGAGTGGTGTGTTGTGCGGCGCTGCCGAGAAACATGGAGGTGTGGCGTAAGGTGACGCGAAGTGGCGGAGACGTAAAGCCATTAAGTTGTTGATCTTGCTTTTACCTTTTTGGGCAATTGATCCGATGGATGTGGCGTGTAGTCTTGCCATTAGCATTTCCTTGATATCGGCAGCGCTGTGCTTTCTTTTGTGGCTAGGTAAGCGCAAAGGGACTTTTTGAAGTTGTGAATCCCCTCTTGAGCGAGGGCGTTTTGGCGATCGGGTACCTTCGGGTGCTCGATCGTTCTTTTTGCCGCCTGTTTATTTTTTTGGTCATTTTTGATCACCAGTTCTAATGATGTAGTTCGTAGCCATCAGGATGTCAACATGTCTCGTAATAGTCCGTTCATTTCCAAACCAGATGAGTATATCCGGGATATCAATCCGGTGAAACACATGGTGCACCAACAAGCAACCCACCTGTCGATCATGGGTGGTATCTCGTACGAAGAAGCTTGTGAGTTTGTAAAGCATCAACTCGGACCCCAAGGTGAATTTCCCTTGCAAGATCCGAATGCCATTTTCCTAGAGCGTGATTTCGACTCAGGTGACCGGGAAGAATCTTCCATTCCCATGTCGAAGTATATCGGCGAGATCTTACAACAAGAACAGATCTACGCCCCCACGTTCACGACGTACCACAATCCCAAGGTACGCCTGTCACCGCTGTCGAAGTTCCAAGACGATAACGTCAAGAGCCGCGGTAAAGCCAAGAAGGCAATGTTCGTAGCAGAACAAGAAGAAGGTAAGTCAAGCTTTAACTATCAGTTCTACAAAGGCTCGCAGACCACAGAGAAGTTGGCTAACAACGCCGTCTCTGGCGCCATGGTCAGTGAGTACAATCCGCTGCACAACAAGACCGGCCACAGTTCCTTAACGTCTTCGTGTCGTCAGACGTCGGCGTATGGTAACGCCAACAACGAACGGTTCCTGGCCAGCAACCGCCATTACTGGTCGTATGACACAGCACGCCAGAACATCGTCTCGATCGTCGCCCATACGGACATGGCTGCGGTTGAACGGGTAATGACGCAGTACAATCTGCACTACCCAACGCAGGACGAAACATATCAAGTCGTGTGCCGTTCAGCCAAGCTGTACTGGAACTCGGCCAATGCTTACCAGAAGATCCGGCAACTGATCGATCGCTTGACACCACTGCAGCGTGCTGCGTTTGTCTACACTGGCGATATGTATCAGCTGAAAGAATTTAACGAACCGTTCGTTCGCGAATTCATGTCGCGGTTAATCCACAAAGTTGATATTGCGGACCCGACACCAGAAGCCACAATTAAGAAGTGGCCAGAAGACTTCCTGAACTTGGCTAAACAGCTGCAGCCTGAAATCACCAAAGGTAAGTCGCTTAACGAGATCATCAAGAACGATCCTCACGGCTATGGACTGGTTGCTGCGCAAGTAGAATACATCGCGCAGACGCTCTGGTCTTACTCGGACATGATCCGTGTGTTTTGGGCTACAGACAACCTACCTGCTTCGATCGCCATGTTCCCTAGTTCGCTGCGCCGTGTGGTGCTCGTGTCAGATACGGACTCGACGATCTTTACCACGCAAGACTGGATCATCTGGTATTGCAAACAGGTCAAGTTCGATGCCACGTACGATGCGATTACTGCCAGCATGATTTTCTTGGCATCGCAATCGATCGTGCACATTCTGGCCAAGATGTCGGTTAACGTGGGCATTGGTCGCGACCATGCGTTCACGATTGAGATGAAGAACGAGTATAAGTTCGACGTCTTTGCATTGACGCAGCTGGGCAAGCACTACTATGCTCAGATCAGCTGTCAAGAAGGTAATATCAAGAAACAGTTGGAGAAAGAGATCAAGGGCGTTCACTTGAAGTCTTCCAACGCGCCGAAACAGATTGTCAAACAAGCCGAACAAATGATGCTCTCCATCATGGACGACATCATGACTCGCGGTACGATCAAAGCGCACAAGTATCTGAAAGAGGTCGCTGACCTTGAACGCTCGATTGTTGAATCGATCCGTAAGGGTGAGTTTAAGTTCCTGAAGCTAAGCACCGTTAAGGATGCTGCGGCTTACAAGAATGGTGCTGAGACGTCCACGTACAAGCAGTACGGCATGTGGAACGGTGTGTTCGGTAACAAGTACGGTCCGATCGCTCCGCCGCCTTACAAGGCCATCTACATCAGCTTGGGGCTCGATAGCAAAACCAAGACCAACAACTGGTTAGAACAAATGCCTGACCAAGATGTCGCTGGTAACATGCGTCGCTGGTTGGGAGAAAACGCCCGTGACAAGATTCCTTCCTTGCAGTTACCGCTTGTGATCGTATCGTCCAAAGGTATTCCGGACGAAATCATGGCAGCAATCGATGTACGCAAGATTGTGCAGAAAGCCTCTGCAATGTTTTACCTTATCTTAGAAACACTCGGCTTTTACTTCAATCACGATGACTTGAGCCAATTGGCCATGGACTACTACTGACGGCATACTCCCTCTCCCGCGCAAGCAGGAGAGGGAGATGTCATCGTGAGATGATTACGCTTTTTGGAAGTTGTTCGTTGCCATTTCGTAGAACGACAAGAAGAACTTGTTGTGACGCGCAGCGGCGCCAAACAGCTTGGCCGTTGGCTGGGTCGACCAGTTGGCGTAAGCCGAGCACAGACCCATCAGTTGCTTGCCGAAGGCGATGCCGTCCTTGTTGTCTTCCTTGATACGGCCGAGCATGCCGTCGCAGGCTTTCTGGATTTTCTCCATCTGCGCTTCCAGCGCCTTGAGCTGATCGTTCTTGAAGGCCAGCAGCTGCTCGATAAACACCAGACGCTCTTTGACGTATTGGAGCAGCATTTCAGGCGTGGTATCGTTCTTCATGACGCGACCTTTGCTGGTGGCGAAGTCGGTCTTTTGATCGACATCGAAACGCACCTTCGACAGACCAGCGACCTTGGTTTCGACGTTGTTGGTTGCCAGCGCCCAGTTTGCACTATAGTGCTTGGCCGTGACGGTCATGTTACCCAGCGTGTCGGTTTTCCAGAAGTCGCCGTTCTTCGGTTCGAGTTTCAGGCGCTTCATGTAGCTGTTGAACGTGGTACCCAGTTTGTCGATGACGCTGGTTACGTCAGCCATTTCCACGCCGTCATAGGTCGTGAATACGCGTTCCAGGTCACTACCGATTGGACCCATCAGTTCGTGCTGGGCTTTGGATGCTTCGATGACGTAGGTGCAGAACTCTTCAGCATCGCGACCAGCTTTGTTGAAGAAGTCGACCCACGACGAACCGCCGTAGTTGAAGATGTCGGTGATCACGCTGGTCATTTCAGCGCCGCTGTTGGCGGTGTAGCCCTTCATGCCTTCCAGGCGAGTGACCAGGTCTTGGGCGTGCTTCTTGTTTTGTTCCAGGGTCGAGAAGTACGTGGTGAACCAGTGCTTGATGCCGACCCACATGTTCTTGATCGCGGTGATGATGGCATTCCAGAGCGACTTCAAGGCGCTGGCGATCCCTTCGACGCTGATCGTATCGTCCTCGCCAGTAGGCATCGAGATGACATCTTCAGCGGATTCGTCGGTACCAGCGACAGCCATCTCGCCCACAGCGTTAACGAGTTCTTGTTCGACTTGGCCGACTTCAGGCGTTTCATCGACGACCAGCATGGTGTCGTTGGCCACGTCAGCCACTTCAGCGACACGGTCCAGATCAGCAGCAGCAGCGTCAGCGGCAATACCAGCTTCGCTAACTGAGTCGATCAGAATCGCATCTTCTTCGACGGACAGGGTTGGGGACGATACGGCTGGAGCTGGCCGCGCTTTCAGATGACGTTGCATTTTTAAACCTTTTGTTTAAGAGAAGTTACAATGAAATCAAGATCTCATCGATCATATCCATTGCGGATTGGTACAGTTCTTTGGGGAGCGCTGAATCTAATACACGTTGCGACTTTAACCGCTTCAAGGTAACGGCGATATCCGCCAACCCTGTTTGGTCTTGCACACGTTCGATCTTCTTGGCCAGACGAATCAAAAACAACAACATCGGTAACCGCGCTAAGATTACAGACCATAGAATTTGACGTGTTGGTACAACGTCTGGTACAAACATCACCGAGCGCATGTCTTTGTGTGATGCCGAAGGAATCGCGGCCAACAACGCCGGGACTGGGTAGTGCACTTTATCGAGCATACCGAGCAGCCGTTTGTAGACAACGTCCACTTGCGGGTGATGGCTAGGTGTATGCAATGCTTCACGGGTAGGCGTGTTGTCGACCGGAGCATCACGATCTAACGCATCGATTCGATTGAACAACGCATAATCGAGATAACTCTCTAGCATGTTGGGCAGCACGTACATGTGCACGAACTGCTGGACGTTGCGCTGCGTGTAGTCTGGATTGGCGTTTTGTTTACGCTGCTCGGCATAACGAAATGCGCGGTACTGCACGGCGAGTAAACTCACGTTCACAGCCACTACAGCCAAACCCACTTCACGACTCATGTAGCGCCCGTTGGGCACCTGCAAATTGAGATTGGTGAAAGGATGGCGTAGCACACGCACTGGTGTCGCGTCTTGCCACTGCGCTTCGACTTTGTCTATGTTAAAGCTCTCATCGAAACCGATGATCACTTCTTGCACGCTCTTACTAAAGAACACACCACGGAACAACTTGCCTGCGCCAAACGGTGTAGTTAGTTGAAACGCATTGGCCGTTTGCAAAGCACTGATACTTACGTTACTGTAATACCGATCGCTGTTTAAGCTAAGCGGTATGTTGATGGACTGGAGAAGCTGCACAAGCAGGTGGTCTGGTGCAACGCTGTAACTCGCGTGCCGGTAATGCGATAACATGGCAACCAGGTTTCTCTTGAGTCCATCTTGTACGGTCTTCCATTCCGGAAGCTTTACGACACCGTACTCTTTCTTAGGGTCGACGTCAATGAGGCTATACATGGATGGCATTCACCACAGAAGAGGGAGGAAGGGGATGACATACGATTGCATTCACCTAGTACCAAGTTAGAAAAATACCCGCACTAAGTATCTGTTGAACCATTAAGTCGTGATGAGAAAAGCATAAAGGAAAGCACATGAACAAGTAAAAAAATATGTTCTCACCCCCATGGTATAGTGAAAGCGAAAAAGCTTTGCACATTGATTGTGATATGCTCTGTCTTCGGCATTACATGCCATTAAGTAAAACGATCTGGCGCTAAATCATTTTAGCACTATATCACTAAATTGATCTAACTAGCGATAGTGATGATCAACAGTTTGTTTGCGCAAACAAATTAAACACATCTTTACCACAAAAAGGAAAACAGTATGAAGACCGGTAGCCAAAATACTCCGAACGCAAACAGCGCTCAAGGCTCCACGCAAATGGGTGAAGCATTCGCTCAAGCGGCCCCGCAACAAAACCAAGCCAACTACCAGACCCAGCCACCAGCAGCAGCACCAGTCGGCGGCGCACCACGTGCCGGCGGCATCAGCGCACTGTTCAGCCGTGGTCGTATCGGCGGCACGCCACAAAACGGCGGCCGTGATGTCGCGGAACTGACCAAGAAGCTCCAGGACTACTACGACAGCCAGAAGACCACCGAACTGAACGGCGTGAACATCCGCATCGTGCCGGCCACCCGTGGCTCGATCATCGGCGCCGCTGACAACCTCAGCAACGCCATCGGCCTGATCATGTTCGTCGTCGAAGGTTCGGACAACCGTGCAGCATTCCACACGCTGCTGATCGCTTCGGACATGTCGCCATCGGCGCCTACCCGTACCAACGACATGTACCAGTTCGCGCAAGAACAGGTCGTCGCACCACGCACCACCGCCACCCTGGCCGATGATGCGCTGAACAAAGTCGTGCATCTGCGCGTCGGTCAGCTGATGCCACAAGCAAAGCTGTTCTCGGCCGACTGGTCGACGGTGCCAACCAACTTCAAGATCAACGATCCGGTCGCTATCGCAACGCTGTTCCTGAACGCGCTGCGCGCATGCTGGACCGAACTGGAAGTCAAGACCCCTGGCTTCAAGTACGACAGCCTGTCGATGGTCGCCGGCGACGGCATCCTGGTCAACTCGGTGCACTTCAACCAAGACCAGGTCAACCCACCAGTCGAAGCATTCGATCCAGCCGGCCTGCCGATTCGCGGCGAAGTCGTTGCAGCGTTCCGTTCGGAACAACCGCGTATCGTCAACCAGCGTGACCAGACCGAAAACACGGCCGGCATCATGGACCTGGGCACCACCCTGGCCTCGATCAGCCTGAACATCGATCCGGTGCCAGCGCGTGCCAACCGCTACATGCCGCAACAAGCGCAAGCTGATGCGACGCAGGAATACAGCGCTGAAGTGACCATCACCGGTTTCGACATGCGTCTGCCGCCAGACCTGGGCAACGTGCTGCTGCAACTGTCGACCATCCTGGCTGTGCTGAACTCGCAAGAACGTCCATGGCTGCGCAACTTCCTGCCACGCCACCTGCAAATGAACGGCGCGAGCCCAACCCGCAACGACAACTTCCGTCCGCGCGACCTGGGCGCCCTGAACTACGACTACGGCCTGAAAACCCAACGTCCAGATGGTTCGGGTGTCATGGAAGTTCTGCCATTCCCAACGGCGAACCAGAACGACTTCGGCATCGACAACTACTACCTGCTGGTCAACGCCATCATCCAGTCGGCACCAGCGCTGTCGATCGACTGCCCGCTGGCCGGCGCCGAGACCTGGTATCTGCGCATCTTCGCTGAAGCTAGCGATGTGCCAGAAGCGTTCAACGCCATCGTCAACGCAATGGATTCCATCACGGACAACCGCTTCAGCCAGATCTTCTTCGCGGCCAATTCGAGCCGTCAGATCGTCCTGAACCGCGCCGAGCGTATCCTGAACGGTTACTTCACCGATTCGGACGGTCGCATTCACGACCTGCGCGTTGCGCAAGACCTGCTGTACCTGATGAACGCCAAAGGCCACGAAGACCCAGAAATCGGTCGTAAGTACGCCGCAACGTTCAACGGCAGCAGCGATGCACAACTGGCGGCCCGTGCCAAGCTGATCGAATCGGCTGTGCACAACGTGACCTACACCGGTATCTCGATCCACAAGACCTTCCACCCAGACTTCCTGCGTGCGATGGACGAATCGATCACTGCTACCGGCCTGCGTCCACGTATCGACATCGCCCAGCAAGACAACCGCATGCAAATGCGTACGCCATACGGCCTGGCGTCGGCCGGCGCCCTGAACACGGGCTTCGTTTCGACGATGTTCCAACAGGGTCCAGCCTACGGCAACAACGCTGCGTCGGGTTACCGCGGCATGGCGCACACGCGCACGTACTAATCTGGTCGTGACTCGTTAAGAGAGAAAGTGGAGCCCCGCAAGGGCTTCACTTTTTTTTCTTTACTACGAGAAGAAAAGTAGCAGTAGTTTATTGTTCCCTTCCAGAGGAGTGTATCATCGGTACTTATCTGCGACTTGTAAGTCACGACGACTTGTGGAAATCACAGTCGCGCACTGATCCGATTATCATCAACGAGTTTCAGGAGTGTTCTGATACCGCGATCAAGGCGTTTAAAGAGAAGATCTTTACTCGCTACCAACCTAACGATGTTCTGACCAATACGCCACGTTGTGAATGCAACCAAACGAAAGGGAAGAAGTACTTAGGCGTTGTATGTGATAACTGTAACAAACCCGTATTGAACATCCGGGAGCAAAAGCTGGAATCGTTGGTGTGGCTCAAGCAGCCTGCCGGCGTGGAGCGGTTGATCAACCCGACGACGTGGACGATTCTGTCGAACCATTTCAAGAAGGGACGGTTCAACGTTATCCATTACTTAACTGACACCAAGTACCCGGTGCCGGATAAGCCCCCGAAGATCTTCGCCCAGGTACAAGCGCTGAACATTACTCGTGGCTACAACTACTTTGTCAGGAACTTCTTTGACACGGTGGATGCTTCAGGTAACGTCATTGGGCCAGGCATCATCGCGAAGCTGCTGACCATCAGCGACTTCCGCAAGAAAAAGCAAGACAACCAACACGAGGTCCATCACATTCTCCGGTTCTTGGAAATGAATCGTGATAAGATCTTTTCAACACGGTTGGCACTACCGAACAAAACATTGCTGGTCGTTGAAGATACCGACATGGCTGTGTACGTGGATTCGAATGTACCGATTGCGATCGACGCGATCGAGTCGTTGATCGGGCTGGATGATCCGCTGAATAACTACACGCCGGCAATGCGTCAGAACCGCGTGATTCGTGCTATTGCGAATCTGGCGACGTACTACCAAGAGTTCAACAAGAAGTCGTTCTCCTCCAAGGAAGGCATTTCGCGTAAGCACTTGGCCGCAACACGCTGCGACTGGTCGTTCCGGGCCGTCATCAGTTCGCTCACCGCTGACCACCACTTGCAGGAAATGCATCTGCCGTGGGGATTGGGCATTGGCTTGCTACGTCTGCACCTGGCGCGTAAGCTCAAAGACCGTGGATGGTTGCCCAATGAAATCTGGCGCTTCTTAAGCCGGTACGCAACGGAGTACAATCCGTTGATTGATGAGCTGTTTAAAGAACTCATCGCAGAATCCACCCATCAGCTGCAAGGCCCGATGGGCATCGACCGTACGACCGGTTTGCGCAAGACAGGTCTGCCAAGCATCTTCCAACGCAATCCATCGCTTGGCTTGGGCTCGATGCAGTTGTTCTACATCACCCGTATCAAACCTGATCCGCAAGATCAGACGATCAGCTTCTCCATCCTGACCGTACGCGGCTTTAACGCCGACTACGACGGAGATGAGATGAACGGCACGTTGTTGATCGACGATTACATGGCAGGCCGTTTCGAAGCCATGGCGCCGTACCGCAGTGCAATGAGTACGTCTACGCCGCGTCAGCTCTCGGGGAACTTCTCGAAGACCAAACCGTGGTTGTCTACCGCAGCAAACTTCATCGAAGCGGCACCAAATATTCCGCCCGATCCAGAAGTCATGAAGCGGATGATGACTATCCCAGAAGCGGCGTAATCAATAACCAACAAAAAGGAGCAACACTATGTCAACACAGGCATTTGATTTTGCCTACGATCCAGCCGATGAAGCCATCGCGGCAGATCTGCGTGAGTTGCATCAATGGCCCATCCCAGTTCCGGGTTACAAGTTTACCGATGAACATGGCGGCAACGGAGTGATCTGTGAAATTCACGAATCGGACGCTGAATCGAAGGAGCAGTAATGGCTACCGCGTTTTATGGTGGTGAAGCAGAACTCAATCTGTTTACCGCAGGCGAGCCACACCCGTCCATGTTGCAGTACGCACGTGAACAGGCACAAGTCATCGGCGGTTACATCCAGCGCACCGGTCACCAGTTTGCACAAGGTGTGGTGGATGCCTACCAATCGTTCTACAGCGATGAAGCAATTCACCGCGCCCGCATCGGGATCTCCCGTGTGAAGAGTTACTTCCAAGAAGACCGGATTGCTCTGCTGTCCTCGATCTACGAGATTCAGCAAGCCTCTCCGGTGATGCAGCGTTACATCTTGGCCGAACCTACTATCGCAAAGATGGTCGACCAAGGACGCTGTGAAGGCTATGGTTATCCGAATCCTTTCCCTGAGCAATACGGTGAGGACAACTATAACTACCGCCGCGCTACCAACGGTCTGGTGCAGTTCCAGCCTGAAACCGAAGACCAGCCAGATGGTGGCTGGAAGGTGGTGATTCACATTGAAGACCTCATGGAAGGCGACCGAGAACTGATCTTACCTGAGCAAGTGGCCATTGGTCACACTTGGGCATCGATCCGTTATTCGTTGGCCAACTCCATGTACGACCCAACGTCGAAGTCTGGCGAGATGTTGTAACATAGTGCCCACTGCCCATTACGGGCGGTGGGCATTGTGATGTTATGAATCTTTTTTTGTTTGTTTCTAGCCAGGAGCACGTATGGAACCCATCAAACCAATCGCCACCTTGTCACCTAAAGGTTACGTCAAATCCATCGTGGAGAAGACGGATCGTATCGTGGCGCACTTCTTTGCGTCTGACTCCAGCCAAGATTACATCTACGCTGGCACCATCGCCAACTGTTCTATCTTGCTGCAAGAATGCGGCAATGACATCCTCCAGTTCCGCGAACGCTTAGGCGCTACGCTGCAAACGTACATGGCGCGCTTATACGACAGTGTGACGGTGGATGTGTGGGACGATACCGAAACCAACTTCACCAGCCGCATCAACGTCAAGTTCTCGATCGAAGTCACCCAAGGTGGAGAGCGTTACGATGTGGCCAATTTGCTGACACTCATCGATGGCAAATTTGAAAAAATTACGAAGCTTAATAATACAGGCAACGTCGACTAATTATAAAGGAACCAAACCATGTCGCAACAAGAACCTACTGATTTCATTACCCAAAGCCTGAACGATTTGTTAGAAGACCTGGAACAGAACTTGGTCAACGACAAGTCCGGCCAACGCGTGATTGCCGAAAGCTTCTTCGTGGGCGTGTTCTTGCCGATGTTCGCTGGCGACGCTAACCCACAACACAAAGCCACACCTGAAATGTGGTTCAATGTCGCGCATAGCGCGTTCAATGAAGTGACCGTGGTGTCCGACGGCGGTGGGTTCTTGTTCGATGTACCGGCCTTGGCCAGTCAAGATGCCATCAAGCCACTGGACGGCACCGGTAAGGACGCCAACATGCAGACCGTGACCGACATGATCACGACAGCGCGTTTGTATGCGCAGCGTGGCCCGAACGTCATGCAGGGCATCATCGCCAACGAGATGGACAAACGCTCGTTCCTGTTTAAAGATGCGCAGATGAGCGCGGATCATATCCGCCGCTGGAACGAAATCTTCGCGCGTTACGACCGTCCGCTTTTGCCAGTGACTGGCGCAGTTGCAACCAACACGACCAACCATGCCTACGACCCAGCCCGAGACAGCACTGACTTTGAACCGCTTTAAGACTGGCGGGTTTTACTACGCCGTCATCAGTGACATTCATTTAGGTCACAACCGTAATAGCGCAGCGCGCATTGTCGAGAACTTGTTCCAAGCGTTCCCTGACAATGCCGAGACTGCCAGCCTGGACGCGATCTTTATCCCAGGCGATATCTTCGACAACCTGCTCATGTTTAACGACGAAGACATCGATGCGATTATGCATTGGAGTAATAGTCTGCTGCACATGTGCAAACGTCACGGCATTATTCTGCGCATTGTGGAAGGTACGCCACTGCATGACCGTACCCAGTCCAAGTACTTCATGCGGGAAAACGAGATCGGTCGTATCGGTGCGGACATGAAGTACATCGACAAGATCGATATCGAGTACATCGCTCGGTTGGATATTCATGTGTTGTATATCCCTGACGAAGTACCAGGCGGCTCTGCTGCTGCGCTGCAAACGGTGAAAGACCTGATGCGTGCGCGCGGCATTGAGCAAGTGGATATCGCCATGGTGCACGGCTTGTTCCGGTTCCAGATCGATTTCGTCGATTCGTCCATCACCCATGACGAACACGAGTATCTTCGTTTGGTCAAGCACAACATCAGCGTGGGACATGACCATAACCACAAGAGCTTTGTGAAGGATGGTCATGGGGTTTATGTGCAAGGTTCGTTCGATCGTTTAGCGCACGGCCATGAGACGCCCAAAGGGCACATGCGCTTTAAGTGGCAGCCCGACGGAACCTGGGAGATTCGCTTTATCGAGAACGTTAATGCGATGAAGTTTGTCACGCTTAATTGCACTGGCAAGACGCTCGAAGAGACGTTTGCCTTTGTGCAGGCGTCGGTGCAGGCTTTGCCGGATAACTCCCACGTACGGATCTTGGCCGAAAGTAACCATCCTGTATTTACCAGTATGGAAGTGTTGATTCGCATGGCGCCGTTGCTGAACTGGAAGAAAGATCCAGTGCGGGACAAAGAGAAGGCGTTAGCGCCACTCGCCGAAGTCGACACCAAGTACATTCCGACTAACATCATGCCCGACAACCTTGCAGGATTAGTCTTGGAGCGAATCGCTAGCGAGGGAGCTTCGGGGGAAATCATGGATGCGGCATTGGAAATCTTGGAAGAATTATTCCCATCATGCAAGAAACCACAGTCACCTATGCTAACACAGCAGATGGAAGAGCCCAGGGATTTTTCCCCTTATCAATAGCGACTTCGCTCGCAATCGAATCGGCGGTCGGGATACATCCTGACCTGCCTCGCCCGGACGTTATGCCCATTAAGCAATACCGGGGCGTCTGGATCAACATGCGCACGCTGTACCGTAACATTGTTGGCGCTATGTCCAAAGAGATCGCAGCGTCGATCTCCGCTGTCGAGATCGCCCAAATCCTGGATGAAGAAATGCGGGTCATTCCCGACTTTCTTGGCGAATACGCTGGCGCACCTGTCAACGTCACGTATTACTTCAACAACTTAAATGAGGTTGAACGCAAGCACCCAGAAGCCGATGTGCGGAAAGACACGACCGACCGCATGCGACACTTCACCCGCGTCATGGGCGATGTGATGAAAGTCATGCTGGCTGAACGTTCAGATCGGTTTATCGTCGTCAACGATCGCTTGCCAGGTGAAGCAGTTAAGACGTTGATTATTACGCACATTGCCTATGATCTGCTGGCAGAGAAGAACTTTGGTGGTTTGGTGTTACTGGAAAGTCACACCGGACGTATCAAACCTAAGCCCTTGTGGTACTCCAAGTATTATCAAGGGCGCGACTTGGCAATGATTCCTTTCACCGAGGAACTCTTACAAGTATTTGGCGACACGGAAACGTTCCATCCTCTGGATAAGAAACTCCGTGAAGCCATCATTGAAGTGGCAGCAAAACGTGGATGGCATGCTTCGACATCGAGGGAGCGTATTGTCGAGGGCATCAAAGAGCTGCCCAACCCAGCACATCTTCTCAAGATGAAAAAGATCTTCAAAGTCCTCATCTAACTGTGGAAAAATATCCAACGGTACTATTGGATGTACTCCGCAAACATATCTTTTCAGGATAGCAAAAAATGGCATATAACAACCAGGAAAAAGACAAACGCCCAAAGGCTCCCTTCGACCTTTTCGCGCTGACACTGTGGGCACCTTCCACAGCCCAAGGCAAGTCCGCCATGTTCATGATGGACGTGAGCCTGGACGGCAAGGTCAACTTCACCGTGCGTACGGGTGACCCGGCCGACAAAGAAAAGCAAAAGGATGGCGACGTCATCCGCATGCGCATGAATCTGGTCGACTACGAGAAAGTCGTCAACGTCTTCGGCGACGTGATCCGTTCCAAAGGTCCGATGAAAGTCGCGGCCGTGGCCCTGGACTACTACCGCTGGGACAAAGAAAGCAAACAACGCGTGCGCATGGATGCGCCGCGCGACGGCAACAAGCTGTTCATCAACAAAGACGCCGACGGCACCGTGTCGCTCTCGCTCGTGCAATACAACCGCACGAACATCGAGTTCGGCTTCATCCCGCGCAATCCTGAACTGGTGTTCGCGCATTCCGACGGCAACAAGTGGACCGACGGCGAGATGTCGCTCTCGGGCGCCCGTGCTTACCACAAAGTCATGGCGGAACTGCACTCGCGCGTGGCCGCATCGACGATCCGTCAACACCAGATCCCAGACCAGTTCCAACCACCGTACGTGGCGCCACAAGCTGCTGGCGGCGGTCAAGGCGGTGGCTACAAGTCGGGCAATGGCGGCGGTGGCGGCGGTGGTTACAACAAGCCGCAGCAAAGCAACAACGGCGGCGGTCAACGCGCTGTGGTCGTCGCTGAAGACGACATGGACGACGATATCCCGTATTGATCGTCTATCTCACTTAAGTGAGGTAATCTAATAGGTCCACGCAGCTTACGGGCTGCGTGGTCTATGCCTTCGTAACGAGATAAAGCCGATTGAAAATAATTTCACGACTATATCACTACGATGAGTAGTATCTGTAATACAACGTCAACAAAAAGGAGAAGACGTGAGATTTAGGAAAGTGTTATCGGTTTCCGACAAAGTATCGAACGTTGTTATTGACCATGCTGGCCAGGAACTGGCGTGGGATGTGAAGATCTTGGAGCGCGGTAACAAAAACGCGAACCGTAACAAAGACCCAGCAGCTGAAGAAGTAGCACCTGCTGATCCGTTCGAGCAACTCAACGACTTCCTCAAAGAGCGCTCGGTGCAGCAGCAAAACGAGTTGTTTGAAGTCTATACGCACATTCACGGCATCTTGCAGCCGCATGGGCATCATGACATTCAGGACTTGCGTCGCAAGATCCCTGGGCTACTCAAACGCATCTTTACGATCGTTCCGCCAGATGAAGTGGCGCGTTGGGTGCATCATACGCCGACGATTCTGTTCCCTGCCAACATCCGCGTGTTTCAAACGCTGAAAGAATCAGCAGAGCGTGGCGAGAACTTCGGTCTGTCCAAACGGCCGGTGGACGCAACGTATCTGGAAAAGGATTACTGGGGCTTGGTGGTGTTGGTGTTGATCTGCCGGATGTTGGTACCAATCTGGGGTCGCTTCCTGGGCAACATCGATTCGACAGTGAACAACCACTACAAGGAAATCTACGCCCTGCGCTTGGCAACCAAGACCGCGTTGGTGGATACCGATGGCTATAAACGCCTGGAGAATTACATCAACATCTACCTGACCCCGGACAAGTTCAAGAACTCGGCCATGGAAGGTAGCGTTGCCAAGGAAGATGCGCCGATCCAAACCATGGCGATTCTGTTGGTGCGTCGTTTGGCGTGGGTCAACATCTCGGGTCGTGATCCTAACTTCTCGTTGGTTGGTCGGGTCTACTCGTTTATCGAGCAGCACCTCGAAGGCGCTGACCGTCAGTACAACGAACGGGTCAAGCCAAAGATCCCTGACAGCGGCATGTCAGGTAACGATCAAGAGAACCGGGCATCGGTTTCGGAACTGATCAAGATCCGCGAACCATTCTCGGCTGGCGACTTGACGCTATCTGAAGCATGTGCCCGCACACCAGAGATGTTCATCGCCCGTCTGCATCCAGAAATGATGGAAGGCTACTGGATGGAAATGGCGTTGAAGACGGTTGAGCCACTGCGCAAGAATCCACCGCAGCAGTTCCAGTTCACGATGCTGCAAAACGTGCTCGGCGTTGAATGCCGACAGCGTGACGGCTTGTGGGAGCTGGACCCAACCCAACGGGAAAAGTGGGATGCCATCTTCCCACCTCGGGCCATCGATGAAATGAATCTCATCGAAGACTTGAACATGATGGCTGTGGCTGTAGCGTTGTTGTGCTACAAAGGCTTTTACGATGTGGCAGCTTTGATGACGGCCACCCCAGTGAAAGACAGTCAAGGTAATTCGATTGGCGGTAGCGCACCACCTGCCGCACTCACCGATGACAACGTGAAAGCATTGGCGCAGCACTGGCCGTTTGCTCAGCGTCCATCAGGAAAACTTCGGAATGATAACCCGAGGACGATCAAGCTGCCCAACGTAGCGGGAGCTTTGATCGACAACATTACTTTTAACCTGAGTAATTATCAGTGGTTACTCAACATCCCAACACCATGGATCAAGATGTTGCCAGACCACGACGGCAATCGCCGTTATGCAGTGAAACCAAACTTTCGTAATCGTTTTGCTGAACTCGCAATCAGCATCGCCACCAGGAGCTTGTAAAAAATGAATGATCCATATAACCAACAACCACATAACCCTTACGATTCATTCAACGAAAAGTACGCTGACTACAGCGAGGACCGTCGCCCGACCTTCCCACACCACAATGCGGCGAAAGTCACCATCGAACAACTGTTCTTCATTCCGACCGGCACCTACCAGGAACAATGGCGGCGCCCGTGGACTGCCGAAGTCAATCAAGGCAACGTCAACCAAGTGTACGAAGCTGTGGCCCATGCTTACCATGACCACAAAATCAAACGCGACGCCGGCAGCATCTCGCCGGATCTGGCCTACGCCATCGACCCGATGAGTCTGGCCTCCGTGTCGGCTTCGTTCATCCAACCAGCCGCTGTCGGTGAAGCACCAGCACGTCACCGCATGAGGCACAGTCTGGCGCACCAGACGGCCCGTTTCATCATGACGCTCGCAGTGCATCGCCATGGCGCCGTCGAACCGAACCGTTATCTCATCAACGGCTACACCGATCACCTGGGCCTACTCAAAAAGGGTGACCGCGCTGGCTACAACCAGAGCGACTATGAAGTGGATCACACCATGGAAATGACGGTGAATTCCATCATGGAAGTGCGCCGCATGGAACGCCACACCGGTTACGGTCTGGAAGTCACGTCGGAAATGGTGTCGGTCAACCAAGTCCTGCTGGACCCGAACTTCACCGGCGTGGATCAGGCGCAGATCATCCGTCTGCGTCCGTATGAAGTGGCTACTGCGCTGACGCGCATGCAAGATCCGCAGATCAATCGCAGCGGTGTGAGCACTACCGACACGCGTTACGTGCAAAACGGCACGCCGACGTTCTCGGATATCCACCACACCAATCCGAACGACTACATGGCCCGCACCATCTCGGGCCTGACCAACGGTCGTGACATGGCCGTGCACCGCAATCAGTCGGGTCTCCTCGATCCACTGACCAACGCTACGCGTGAGCTGCGCGATCAGTCGGCAGCAAACGATCCGTTCCTCAAAGCGATCTCAAGCTTTACCGACGGCATCGTGTCGGCCACGTTCACGTTCCGTGATCTGTTGATGGTCGATCCGAATGCTGACAAAGACGGCATCTGCTTTATCGACATGCGTGACTATTCCAAGTTGGCGGGTCAGCGCGGCCACAACATGGCTGCCGGTGGTTACACGTCTGAATGGCAGGGTCGTGATGCAGCTACGCAATGGGCGGCGCAACTTGCCAACATGTTGCCACCGATGATGATGGACTTGGGCGTTCGCAAGATCGACCTCGTTGCATCCAACATCCATCGCGAAAAGATCTGCACGGCAGCCAATGCCTTGCCGTTCATCCGGGGTGTGAACATCGTGCCTCAGCAGCGGGCGTTGGAAGGATTGTTCTTCCAGCAGTTTGTGCAGCCGATGTCGTTCGATGGACAGATCCCGTATCAGATCGATGTGAGCGTGGACCTGTATGGCGAAATCATCATGAACCTGTCGGTCGATGGCAGTCCGTTGTATCCATACGCGTTTCCGGCATTCATGTCGGCCGGCAGTTCGCCAATCCTGACGACGCAGGCCAATACGCTGGACGCAATCGCGACTGCTTTCCGCGATCTGCAATCGCAAGTCCTGCCGCCACTTCGCCCCCTCATCACTGAAGTAGCGCGCCAGCCGTTGCCTACCGGCGCCCGCTATTAAAAACAGTAGCCCTATCGACAGGTAGGGCTACATCACAAAAAAGGAAAGCAGCATGAATAAAATCGACATGTTCGATACCTACAAGCAGCTTCTCGCCACGACCAGTATGGAAGTGACCGAAGAAGGCTTCGTACGGATGGAAATCGATGAGAATGAATACATTCCCGTCACAGCCAAAGACCAGAAAATCGTGGTGCTGCCGCTCGTTGAGCGTTTGCGCGATAAGAAGGTCGACGAATACGAAATCTTCCACTTGCTGCGCGACGGCGGTGGCAAAGACAGTGACCTGATGTCGCGTTATCGCCATTGGCTGATCAACCGTCTGAACCTGGTACTCGGCGGCCTGGGTGCCATCCTGCTCGATATCGCAGCCAGTCCTGCCATTACCAAAACGCTTTCGCCAGAACAGCAAGCGTACCTGGGCATGGTCGCTGACGCCGACGTGGACTCCGTGAAGAACTTCGACAAGCTCGCCGATATGGCATCCAAAGCCAATCAGATCCAGCAAGTCTTCGTCTCGGTGTATCTGCAGCCGGCAGCTGTCCTCGATGTCAACGGCGAGAAGGTCAGCTTCAACCGCGTGGCCCGTTTCAACTTCCCTATCTTCGATGCCATCAAAGATGTCATTGCAGAAGACGAAGCGTACAAGGCAGCGCCCAAGGCCAAGAAACCGACCAAGGGCGACGGCAAGATCTTCGGCGCCGCTATCCGGGTGAAAGATCGCGATGTGTTCATCGGTCTGCTCAAGTACATGTTGCCAGAACTGGATGTGCGTCATCGCTACGATATCGGTAGCAACTCGCGCATTTCGCCAAGCCTGGATGCCATGATGCGCGGCTTCCTGCCGATGATCACGCACCTGAACGCAATCATGGAACTGTTCACTGGCGTCAAGCCAGAGATCGATCGCGCCATTTCGGGGATGATGATCCCAACGGACTGGGAAGCAGCCTTCGAAAACCTGGATGTGCTGTGGCCGCAGATCCGTTCGGTTCCAACCCAAAGCGTGGGCGCCTTGGTCGAACCAGCGCCGACCGATCTGCGTCAGAATGCAGCAGTGGCTGCAACCGTGCATTCGCCGTACAATGCCCCAGCAGCACCACCGCCATGGGCATTGCCAACACCAACGCCACACGTACAGCCAACGCAGACCATCTACGGTAGTACCTACGCACCACCTGTACCAGTTCGTAGCGGTAACAGTGGTGGCGGTATGGATGTGGGTGAAATGATGCGTGGTCTGGGTGGCGGTCGTCACGCACCACAGCAACAGCACCCTGGTTACGTACAACCGCAACAGCCGTACTATCCACCACCTGCGGCGACGATGTACCCAGGCCAGCAGCAGTACCAACCCCAGCAACAACAACGTCGTTATTAACGGCATAAAGCCAACCCGACCCGTAGTGGGATCGGGTTGGTCTTTCCTTTATGCGTTAATTTTTTTAGCTCTTCTGTTAAAAAAGATCACACGATCCTATTAGCTGATGCGCGGCCAGCTATTGTGCGACTGTAGGATTTGTTCAACCAGGGCAAAGTCGGGCACAGTCATGGCCAACACATCTTCATGGAACTGGTTGGGGGATGTAAACTGGTTGATACGCATGACCAACCAGTGGTATTGTCGCTTGACGGTTTGGGTGTCCAGGAAACTGAAGAAGTCTCCACGCCAACGATACGCGTCGGATGGATCAATCAGAACGATCTGCGAATTGGTTTCTCGCAGAAACGTCATGTGATCTTCCAGCACGTTGCGAAACTCAGGATCATAGAAAATATCTGGTCCAGGATCAACCATCAGATTATTCAGCGCCATTTTATCACCTTAACAAGCATTAGAAAATTGTAAGACTATATCACTAAAACAGAGCAGAACGCTCCGATAAGTAACAAGAAGATAGTTTGTTTTATTTACAAAAAGGATCGGTATGAGTTACAACCATTCACCAGCTGTGAGTTTTGATCCACCGCTTAACTACCGGGTTATCAAACCTTCGCTCGTCGTACCGAACGAGCACTTCCCGCAGGGTGAAAGTGTCATGGCCATTAACATGGCCAACGCCGCGATTTCGGCGTCACGTAAACAGATGTACGGTAACAACTTGGGTCAGATCGTGGTGGTGTGCGGTATGACCGAACGGATTATTCAGACAGGCATGGACACCCTGTTATCCGACACCACGTTCTCCCAGCGCATGCCGGCCAAAGGCCAGATCGTTGGTTACTTCCACCGCTATGAACGTAAAATCGGTGAGAATGCATTTAAGACCAGCCCACCGCAGTCGGTCGCCATCTTCCGCTCGTTTGACGATAGCGTGGATTACGAGTACGGCTTGGTGAGCCTGTCAGACTACAGCGCTTACCATCCGTACCTGGGCTTTAGTTATGTCGACAAGCCCGGTATCACGCAGCTTCGTATTGGTCATACGATCGAAAAGGACACGGTGTTCCGTGATTCGCCAGGTGTGTTGAATGATCCAGAAGACACCAGCGGCGACCATGACTACGCGTTCACCGTGACGATCAACGTGGCCATGATGGGCCTGCGCGATGTGGCTGAGGATGGTATCGTCATCGCCCGCGGCGCCCTGAAGAAGTTTGGCTTTGAAACGTTCGAACGCCATGTGGTGGAATTTGGTCAACACATGGTGCCCCTCAATCTGTACGGCGATCCAAACGATCCAACGGACTACAAGATCTGTCCGGACATCGGTGAGAAGATCGGCAAAGATGGTTGCTTGATGGCGCTGCGTACGTGGCGGCCTGACCTGGCGATTGCAGAACTGAGTGTGAACGCCCTGCGCCGGATCGACTACATGTTCGACAAGAAGGTCATGGCGGACGGTGAAGTCATCGACATCAAAGTGCACCACGATCGCAACACCGGCCTCGTCGGCACTCCAGCTGCCATGGAGACGCAGCCACTGAAGTACGACGAAGGCCGTCGTGAGTTCCTCGGCAAGATCTATCGCTGGTGGACTGACATCGTCAAGGATCTCGGACGTGATCCAATCCTGCAGCCGCAACTGCACAACCTGATCATCGAAGCCATCTCGGTGGTCAATCCTAACCAGGACAACAACACGGTCGTTAAGGTCCACAAGAAAACCCGGATCGACGACTACCGCATGGAGTTCACCATCCGGCACCGGATCGTGCCGAACATGGGCAACAAGTTCACCGATCTGTTTGGCGGTAAGGGCGTGGTCGTGTCCATCTGGGAAGATGAAGACATGCCGGTTGATGCAGACGGCAATCGTGCAGAAATGATCTTTGACCAAGCGGCTGTGAACAACCGCATGATTCCTGGTCGTCTGTACGAGCACATCATCAACGGCAGCGCCCGTGATGTGTACCGCAAGATCGTGCGTGCTTTGGGCATTCAGGACATGCGCCGTCCAGCACAGATCCGTCAGGACCTGATGCGCATCCAAGCCGAGCAGCCAGAGCTGTTGTCCAAAGCGTGGGAATATCTGCTGGGCTTTTACGAAGTCACCGTGCCTAAACAAGCCGCGATCTTCCGTAACTGTGACTTCGGCGCCAGTCCGCTGCAGCACCTGTCGTACATCATGTCGAAAGGGCATACTGTTCTGTACATGCGTTCGGACCATCCACTGATGCTCAAGAACATGGTGTCGGACATCGAGCGGCTGTATCCATCGACGTTCGGTCCTGTGTACTACCGCGGTGCTTCGGGCAACCATGTCTGGACGGAAGAGCCTGTGCGTATCGCACCGTTGTCGATCATCATGCTGGAAAAGATCGCCGACACAGGTTCTGCTGTATCATCGACCCGTCGTCAACATGCTGGCGTGCTTGCAACCCTGAGCAACGCCGACAAGTACTCCGAGCGTATCCGTAACCAGCCGACCAAAGCGTATGGTGAATCGGAAATTCGCATCGTGATTTCGTACTCGGGTACGTTGACAGCTGCCGAGATCCTCGATCGCAACAACAGCATCGAGTCACACAAAGCGATGTGCTGGAGTATCTTCGAGTCGACGCACCCAACCCGCATCGCGCGTGCTGTGGATCGTAATGTCATTCGCTTGGATGGTTCCCGTTCCTTGCAGACGGTGAATCACGTGTGGGCATGCTCGGGTATGGAAATGGCGTGGGATAACTATCGCCCAACCCATCCAGCGCACCACGCGATGCACAACATCCATGAAAGCGTTCTTAAAGCTGCGTAACTAAAGAAAACACGCCCTGTCACCTAGGGCGGTAGTTCTAGGAAAGAAAAGATGCCTACAGTATTAAAACGTTACGATGCTCGTTATTTTCTGCGCTTTGATCCAGAAGATCTTTGGAACTGGATCACAGGCCCGTTTATTCTCGTGATGGATGATAAGGAGGAGATTGAAACCAACCACGTAGAGACTTGCTACAGCAGCTACGCGTGGGACTTCCACCGTAAGTATCCCAACACCCCGCTCTTGGCTGAGCACCACATCCGCGGTATTTTGAAGTGGGACAAGAAGACCGGCATCGCTGGTCGCTTGTCAATCGGCGCTGATCTGGAACTGTTCGGCAACTGCATGATGTCGAGCTGGGAAGCGTACTTTCGCACGCCAGAGAAGATCAACCGCGTAACACTCTGGCGCGACATGGCCGAAGCAATGAACCGGCATTACTGTCACTTCATCAAGTTCGCCGATCGTTACGTGGGTACGCTGGACATTCTGCACTTCCATGAAGCAATGGACGATGAAGAGATCTACGCAGCGAACTTGGCAGTGCAACGTGGGGAAATCCAGATCCACGAAGTCTACGCCATCATCGACCGGGTCTTTAAGAAATCCAAGCGTTTGATGCACAACCCACTCGTGCGCGAGTATCGCTCCAAGCTGCTCAAGCAAACCCAGGTGCACCAGAACATCGGACCACGTGGGCGGCCTACCGACATGAACTCACGCATCTTCGGCCACACCATCTTGACCGGGTATGTCGAGGGGATTAACCGGATTGCTGAGTCGGCCATTGAAACACGCTCGGCAGCACGCGCTTCGTACTACGCGGCGGAATCGCTGCGCATGTCCGAGTACTTCTCGCGCAAGTTGCAGTTTGTCTCGCAAAACGTGTGCAACATCCACCAGGACTGCGATTGCGGTTCGACCAAGTATCTGGAATGGAAGGTGCGTGACCGTAAGATCGATGAGCAAGGTGATGAAGTTCGGCCAAGCGATCTGATTTTACTTAACGGTAAGTACTATCTTAATGAGAGGACCGGCGCATTAGAGCCGATCCGGCCTGACTCGTTCCATCTGCTCGGTCAAACCGTGCGGGTACGCTCGACGTTGTATTGTGCGCATCCCGATCCTGTCGGCGTGTGCTCAACATGTTTCGGTGAATTGGCGTTTAACGTGCCACCTGAAGCGAACATCGGGCAGTGGTGCGCAACAACGATGGCAGAGCAAGCAACACAGGCTCTGTTGTCCGCGAAGCATTTGGAGCGTTCTAGCGCGTTGGAGCGGATCGAGATCGATCCACGCTGGACGAACTATATCGCAGGCGGGCTGAACAATTCGTCGTATGTGCTGTCCAAAGCCATCGAAGACAAAGACGTGAGCATCATCTTGCTGCGTAGTCAGGTTGAAAGCCTGCACGACATCAAGAGCGTCGAAGACATCGAAGAGCATCCGGAAGAGCACTACAGCGAACTGACCATGCTCAACATCAAGATCGCCGAAGGGTTGGATACCCCGATGGTGCCTACCCCTGGCAGCAAGAACAAGGTTGTTGGTGGTGGCGGCATTGTGGGTGTCGAAGTGGGTACGGCTGGTAGCCGGGAAGCTAGTTTGTCGTACGAGATGCTGAACTACATCCGTGAACATGGCTACCGGACTGTGTCGTTGTCGGAAGGTCAGGTTCGTGCGGGTCAACGCAATGAAGACCGCTACGAAATCGACATGGTGAACTGGAACTGGGATGATCCTATCCTGGTGATGCCGGCCAAACACTTCAACAACTCCGACCACGTGGATCAAGTGGCGCGCCGACTGGAGTCGCGTGTGGAAGAGATGCGCAAACGATCGCGTATCGACACTGCCGATAAAATGGTCTTGGACTTGTTTAACTTCGTGAACATGAAGCTGAACGTGAACTTGTCGTGCTTGGAAGTTATCTTGTACGCCACCATGATCATCTCGGCAGAGGACAACGACTACAGTCTGCCAAAACCGTGGACCACATCGCAACCGTCGGTGTTGTCCATGACGATGAAGGGACGGAGTTTGTCGGTGTTGATGGCCTTCGAGAAGCAGTACGAAGCGCTGATCGATCCGAGCAGCTTCATCCACACCAATCGTTTGAACCATCTGTTTGACGGCATCTACACGCCAACTCACGTATATGGACAAACACAACTAGAATGAGCTTTGCAACCATAACTGTTGGTAGTCACCATTTCGTGGTTACCAACATACATGCGCGCGTTAGGGCGGTCTGCCGTGAATTCTCTCGTCCACTCATTGTGTACAAGAAAGAATTCGCGGGCTATGGCCGCCCTAAGATTATCGTCATGGACAAGATCTACGCGGGAGCAACCGTGTCGCGTAGTGAACATCGTTACCACATCAACCATCTGGAGGAGTTCAAGAAGTTGTTGTACCGTCACCAGCTGGAAGGTGAGGGACTGATCGAATGGAACGAAATCCCGCCGTACGTACCTGACCCGATGGAACTGGAGATTCGTTCTCACTTTATTCCTACCCCGGATCAAGACGAGGCGATTAACTACATCTTGCAAACATCCCGCCCGAACAACAAAGCTGTCATCATGCAAGCTGGCGGGGGCAAGACCTTGACCACCATGATTGCCGCCGCCAAGCAGGGTGAGCGGATGGTGATCATGCTGGAAGCGCGTTACATCGGTCAGTGGTTAAAAGCGTTTGAAGAGAACTGCATCATCAAGAAAAAACGCATCGCTGTGATTCAAGGCAGTAAGTCGCTTAAAGCATTGATGTTCATGGCCGACGAAGGGAACATTCCTTACGACGCTATTATCATTAGTGCGACCACGTTCGCAGGTTACATCAAGGACTACGAGGAGCACGAAGGTCAACTTGAGGCGATGGAAGGTTATCCATTCCCGCCGCAAGTCTTCTACGAGAAAGTCAAGGCAGGTCTACGCGTGATCGATGAAGGTCACGAAAACTTCCACTTTGTTTTCAAACAGGATCTTTATACCCACGTCAAAAATTCGGTGGTTCTATCGGCGACGTTGTTTAACGATGAACCGTTCTTAAACAGCATGATGAAGTTGGCCTATCCGACGGCTGATCGGTTTGACAAAGGCGGCTTTAACAAGTACGTGCACGCGTACTCCCTGCATTACAGCATGCGGGCACCACGCGAGATTAAATGCCAAGGCAGTATGGGCTACTCGCATGTGGAGTTTGAAAAGAGTATACTCAAGTCGAAAGAGAAGACGCTAGCGTACTTCCGTATGGTGCGTGAAAGCATGCGCTATACGTACGAGTTTGATTATCGACAGGGCGATCGGTGCTTGGTGTACTTCGGCACGATCGACATGTGTACACGCTTTACTGAGTTCATCCAGAAAGAGTTTGCGCATCTTCGTGTCGAGCGTTTTGTGGAAGACGATCCACTAACGAATCTGTTAGAAGCTGACATCAGTGTTTCGACATTGAAGTCGGCGGGTACGGGTAAAGATATCGCCATGCTCACCACCGTGATCATGACGCCAGCTGTGAACGCATCACCGTCGAATATTCAAGGCTTTGGTCGCTTACGTGACTTGAACCGGAAAGATCCGACGTTGGGACGTCGCATGCACTTCGTGTATTTCTGCTGCGACGATATCTTAAAGCACCTGGATTACCACGAGCGCAAGAAAGAGTTGTTACGCACGCGTGCTTTGCATTACGAGCCGCGGTATTTCGGTACGTTAATTTAAACGGCATAAGTCCCTCTCTACCCTTCGGGGTAGAGAGGTTCTTTATGATGTCTATTTTTTTTTGGTACTTTACGAGCGATAATCGGGACAATACACCGTCACAGTCATGCTCGTATCTTTGAGGAGTTCTTCGATCAAAGGTTTTACCTCACGATCAAAGTCAAGCCCTCCTTTACCACAACCTAGTGCAGGCAGTGCCACACTTTCAATGTCATTGCGCACGCACCAGTCCAGTAGTTTCAGTAATCCATCGCGAACAATGTCCACAGAAGAATCATTCCACCACCGCACTTTGGTGTGCAAGCAATACACCACAAAGCCATCAGCTCTAAATAAGAACGGAAACATCTTCTCAGGCGCATGCTTCTTACAGTGCACACGAAACCGATCGAAGAATCTAGGCACTCGCATACGAAACGCATACGCTAGACCATTTCCCATCACGCCGCCGGCGTTGGTAGGACAGACCAGCACTTGGGCAGTATCCTTAAAGATGTCGCCCCGTTCAATATAGCGAATACCCATGTCACCCCCTTAGTTCACACGCATAGCTGCTTGCATCTTCTCAAGCTCACTCGCAGTATGTGCCTCTTGGGTATTTTTCTTCCGTCGACGCTTTTCTGCAATGCGCCGGATCATCTCCAGTTCATGACGTGGTTTGCTGATGTAAGCATCCCATTGCATATACTGGAAAATCTCTAAATCAAGGAAGTGTTCGAAATGGTCTTCTAAGAGCGTCCCGACGTAAGCATCTTCGGCAGGACGCAGCTTAACCAAGGAAGCTGGGTTTAACGTCAACTCATCTTTGGTGGCCAGACCATAACGAACCAGATAGGCTTTGTGAAGTAACTGGGTTACCTGCACTGCACTTAACCGCCCGCGGTGCGCCAGCTCTGGCTGGATAGCACTTAAGAACACATCGATCACGAGTGTCAGATCCGTTTGGAACTCGGCCCCGAAGTTCGGGTGACACACGTGACTGATGACGTCTATGGACGCTGACGGATTTGTTGGATCTTTTGGTAAAGGAGGCTGAAAAAAACAGACACCGGGTCGATAGGGATGATGTTCTCGAACCGTGGCAGGACTTTGTCGCTTTCATCGACGTGCACCTGCGGCACTGCAACGATCGAGACCATCGAGTCGTTGATGTATTGCTGCACTGCCTTGTAGTACTTGTCGCGCACCACGTCGTCGCTCGACATGTTCGAGATCGTCATCTCCAGCGTGGGCCGGTCGACGATCTGCTTGCCCAACTTCGGCATGTCGATGCTTTCGATCCAGTGAACATACTGACGCATCGACGTGGCTTTGGCACGATCGTAGATCATGTCATTGCGTTGCTTTTCCGTCAGGTCTTGCGCGAACGCGTTCGTGACAGACTGCACCAGTTCATCCACCCAGCGCTGACCCGAGTTGAGGTATTCGTCAACGCTTGGCGTACGCAGCGTAATGCCGACTTCGTCGCTGAGCATGATCGTTCGACGCTTGCCGACGACGAAGTGATCGCGGTAGATCGGCAGCGATGCTGGGTTCATCGAACCGGTAACGCGCTGCGCCATGTGACTGACTTGCCAGTCGTTCAGGCAGTTGCGATCGGTGTACAGGCACGTGCCCACGTTCAGCAGTTCCCGCACCACGGTGGTTGCTACGCCACGCGCGTCGAGCAGCGCACGTTCGAACTGGAAACCTTTCGGATACACAGCCGCAGCCAAACCCCAGGCAATTGCTGGGATGTCCATGGCGTTGATCGCGCCGCGGATCTTGTCGGTAGTGTTAAAACCGGCGACCGTGGTTTCGAACATGCTGCGCATGGCCAGATCAACGATCGCGCTGTTGGTTACCACCACGTGGTTGGCGAACGTCAGGCCGTTGGTCGAACGACCGAAGTTGATCTTGTTGTCGCTGATGTGTTGCAGGGCGTCGAGCAGTTCGATTTCACCCGGCGACTTGACCGTGATCCAGAAGCCCGAATGCCAGAGTGGGATCTGGACGATCGAGCCACGACCCAGCAGAGCACTCACGCGCAGCATAGCGCGCTCGCCGGTCAACAGAGGACCTTCATCCCCGCCGAACTTGGGTGTTGCCAACGACATCGCACGACCGCCATCCACAGGCGAAATTTGCTGTTGCCAGTTGGCGCCTTCACGCTTGGCTGCCGGCAGGGCGTTGTCGTGGAACGAACCGTGGTTAATGCCGAGCGATACCGATTCTGCCCAGTTTTCACCCTGTGCGCTGTCGACCATGCTGGCTGCGTGCGGGTTCGTCTCGCCGTAGTTCAGCGTACGTGCCACGGTGTCGGGCGGCAAAGCGATGGTGGTCGCCAGATCATCCCACTGGTCGCCCAGCACGCGGTAGTACGGCGTGGTGATCGTGGCGTTGTTCAGTGGTTCTGGCGCAGGCCAGCTAAAGCTGCTTTCTGCATCGCCTTCAGGCGCATCTTCAGCGGGAATGCCAGCCGGTGCTGACACGGGCGACGACAGATCGATTTCTTCGAGTTGCGCTTCGGTCGACACAGCGACCGGTGCTTTATCAGGATCGTTAATTTGCATGACGGCGCCTGATTAGATTGCTGGGGTTTCGTACGAACTGGCCGATGGGACCGGTGGCTGCGTTTGAGCGGCTGCCGAAGCTTGCGCTTGTTGAATGACAGCGTTGCTGGCGGTGGCCGACGCGATTTGATTGACCTGGGCTTGTTCCTTGGCACGCAGAGCGTATTGCAGATTTTCGTCCAGTTCGAACATGACCGGCATGATGTTTTGCTGGTGCACGTTCAAATACATGATGTAACTTTGTTGCAGTTGCATCAGGGTATAGTGGACATCTTCGTCCTTTGGGTCAGGCCAGCCGGTCGTGTGGGCATGCTGGCGATGAACTGCGGCGGTCTTGGCCAGCAGATCTTCGATGTCGACCGACATGCCGCGCAGCAGACCTTCGGTGCGGGTACGGTTTTTCAGGTGTGGAACGATTTCGTCGTGCGAGACCAGCTCGATCATGCGAGCGTACTGGGAGAACATGCCGCACTGTTGGGCATACATGTCGTTCAGGACTGCATACATGCTCTGCACGCCTTGTGCTTGAGCGTTCTTGGCGACTGCATCACGCTGTTGGCGTGCTTTGGATTTCTGTGTCATTTCTGTAAACTCCGAATACTTCAATTGGAAAAACGCGCGTGAGACCCGCCAAGTCTCTGGAAAAGCCTTTACGTAAGGCAACTGTCAGACGATGGCAAGCAGTAGATATTTTTTTACAAATTGAGATTTAGCATAAGAACGAATGCACAAACCCAAAGGATGTGGAACAAAGTCCCAATCATTTGACAATACCCAACGAGTAATCGAACGGTAATCCCTTTTCTTTCCACCTTTAGGGTGACCTTAACCATGTTAGATTTGTTAACTGATTTCCTCGATACACAGACCACTGTGGAAGAGAAGCAATACGTGCTAGCAGCTGACCGCGTTGCGCAGCGCGCAGAGCTGGAATACGAACACGTCATTGAAGAAATACTGTCGGTGCAGCAAGAGCTGGACTCCGGTAGCGCTTTGAGCGAGATCATCAATGTCTACCGTCAACTCATGCTCAACCTTCTGGATATGCATGCCGTGACGGTGAGCGACGACTTAAGTATCAAAGAGCTGGCTGACATCGTCAACGGTTTACTTGACATCGACAACGTCGAGAACCCACACCTGTTATTCCATCTGGCCGACGAAGAAGCCCGTCCAGTGGAAAAGCTCTCGATCATGCTCTCGCAGGTCACGACCTTATCGACCGAACAACTCATGCAAAGCGTGAGCGATGTGTCCGAGACGTTCTTCCGTCGCTTAAAGGAAGTCAACCAAGTCATCCATCACGAAGAAGACGATGATGAACTGCACATGACCCGTGAACGTATCCACGCCTACCGCAAGTTCGACATCTACTTAAGCGCAATCGGCGCGGCGATCGTTCATGTCCCAAGCATGATGCGTGGCCACGCTAAGCCAGGGATGACGTTCGAACTGTATGCACGGTTGATCGACGGCATGCAGCCAATCCTGTCGATGCCCGGCAAGATGATTGCGCGTGAGTTGTTTGCAGCTGCCTTGATTTCCTCGGACGGCTTTGGTAACCCAGGCGAAATCGTTAAAGCCAATCTGGAGCAATTCATCCCTGACCTGAAACTCATTGGCGAAGTGATGGTAGAAGTGCGCCAACTCATGATGGGATACTCCAAATGAATCGTTTAGAATTCTTCTTAGGCGCCATGCGCGCCGGTATGTATCGGCACAAGAACTGGGTGATCACAGCGTTTGCTGTCACGCAGGAAAATGCCGATGCTTATAAAGCCGATCCGTATCCATACCGGATTGTGCAAACACCGACTGGCACGTTCTTCGTCAACCCAGAAAACCCGAGCGAACTGTTACCCATCGACGAAACCGTTCCCGGTCAAGCCCCGTTTGACAAGGCGATGAAAGTCCAGCTCAAAGCCGGCGACGTGGAGAACTTGACGCAAAACGTTGAGACCAGTTACGGCAACATTCTGGCCAACTGCATTGTGTTAGTCTACCCGTTCGGTAACAAGCTCCCGTTCATGCTCGGCAAAATGAAGCCTGAACAACTCGAAGCCATGATCCTGCCACGCCTGGTGGATGATCCGGTACAGAACGGCATGGTGCAAGCAGGTAGTCCGATGCCCGCACCTCGCTTACCGAATGCGCCCCAGGAAATCTACGTTTCCGAATACCTCAAGTTCACCAACGCCATGACGTACATCACTGGCTTTGCGTACTTGTGGGTGACAGGTGGTACGGAGAAGTGTCTGCTGCCGCCTCCGGGTCTGAAAGAGTTCAAGGCTGCGCTCTTTAAGAAGTACAATATCGATCCGAAAGACAAGAGCTTTGATCCTGCGGTGCTAGCCCAGATTGCCAAAGAGCTGAAAGAGCTCGATCAAGAATGGTTGAAGGGCGACGACGCGTTAAACTTCCTGATTGGTAGTAAAGTGGACGTCACGCGTGGTAAGAAGTTCTTGATGGTTGGCGCTGAAGCTGGTCTGGGCGATGGCCAGAACATGGAACTCGTACCGAACTCCTTGGCTGAAGGTTGGGACGTGGACAAGATGCCCGCCATGATTAACAACCTGCGGGCAGGTTCGTTTAACCGTGGTGCCGAGACCATGAAGGGTGGTGAGTCGGTTAAGTGGCTGCAACGCGCGTCGTCCAACATCAACATCAAGCCCGGCGACTGTGGCACGAAACTGGGTCGGGTGGTAACGCTCGTACCGGAGATGCGTTCGAAGTATCTGAACTTCAGTGCGATTGTGCCTGGTCCGGGCCTGCCTACCGTGCGCTTGACGGAAGACGTCATCGACAAGTACATGGGCAAGAAACTCATGATGCGTTCTCCTATGTATTGCATCCACTCGCATACGGACTACTGCGCTACGTGCGTCGGCCCGCGTCTGGAAGAAAACCCAACCGGGTCTTCCTCGGCAATCTCCGAGTTTGGTTCTACCATCATGCTGATGTTCATGAAGGCCAACCACGGTAAAGCCTTGTTGCTTAAGAAGTACGATTACAAGCTTCGTATCCTTTGAAGCACCTTTCATTATCCATTAGGAGTCTACCATGAGCAAAAACAGTAACCGCAACCGCGCCGCCCAAACGACCGAAACCGCGAACGCTTACGAACAACCGACTGGCGATACCGCTCCCGTCCAGTTCCCAAAAACCAACACGCCACCCGAAAAGTTCGAACCGACGAATAAACCGGAAGACACGCAAGGTGCCCAGGGTGAAACGTCATCGGCCGACACAGCAACGACTACACCCGCTGAAGCAGTCGAAACCAAAGTCGACCCACTCGGTCCAATCCCGGAAAATGCGAACGTTCTGCGTGGCATGGTTGCGGCATCGGCCCCAGAAGTCACTACGGCCGTAGCGCCGGCCGAACCAGTCGTCATCGCCAAGCAAACCGTTCAGCCGCTGACCATCCCGGTCGACCCGTACCAGCTGCCGCTGTCGTGCTCGGCTGGTTCGCGCCTGACCGTGCAAGAGCTGCGCGAGTACGTCGAGAAGATGTCGAGCCGCGTGCGTATGCCGGCTGTTGAAGGTGGTCAAGTCCAGTCGGGCCTGTATCACATCCTGATCCAAGCCATCAACACCCGCGCTGAAGACTTCGACGCGACGTTCGGCACCGTGATGCGCATCGTCCGTGACAACCTGCCGACCGTGTTCAGCATGGAAAACATGCACCGCTACACGCCGTACGCGACGCTGCCATCGAAGTCCATGGCACACTTCCGCTATCTGCTGTCGGTGCTGACCGGCTTGGCCGATCCATCGCTGCGCAACGAGACCGCTCGCCAGACCAGTCTGGAAAAGGCGTTCCGCTCGATGAACATCAAAGAAGAAGCACGTCAACGCGTGCTGAACTTCTTCAACTTCTAAATCGTTACGACGACATAGGAACTACTACCCCTACTAGCTGCGAGGCCGGTAGGGGTAGTATGCCGCCATTACGCGGCAATCGTGGCTGTATTCTCCAGCGCTTTTTTACGGAGGAACGATTGGTACATTTGATCGAGGCTAGGCGCCTTGTACAAGTCTTGGCAAATCTCCAGTGCATTGACATGACCACCAGCCAAGTTAAAGCCGATGCGTCGCCGGATATGATCCGGAATGCCTTCGATGTACATGAGCTCTCGGTGTGTGGTGTACTTCGAGATGTTCATGCAAATACCCTCGTTCGGGTACGTACCAGCAATGTCCAAGTCACCCACGCCAATGCGGATGTTGGTCGGTACGTGGTGCACTTCTTCCAAACACTTCAGCCCCGAGTCCATGACCAAGTGCGCCGGCAGCATCGTAATCCAACCTTTGCCGTTGACGGTTTTGTCATCGTTCTCATCACGCATCTCATCGGACGTACTGGCTAGTACCCGGTCCTGCTGCAACAAGTCAAAGAAGAACTTATTGCACAGCTTCTTCGGTTGCGATGGGAACAGCGCGTAGTCTGTCGGACCAGAGTACAACGGGAAGTTCAGGTTCAAGTCACCTGTTACTTCATCGAGCATCTCCATGCCGATACAGTCAAACACGTTGTAGACGACATATTCGAATTTGTAGAACTCTTGCAAGAACGCGTGCTTCTCCCGACCGTGGTAACCATCTGCTTCGGTAAAGTTCAGCTTACCGCGCTTGAGGTACTTGTCCATGATGTCGTCCAGCGAATAACTCGACTCTTCTTGCTGGCCTGTACGAATCTGGCGATAGGCGCACATCGCATCGATAAAGTAGAACGATGCTGGGGTAGTAACGATATGCCACTGCTGGGATGGTGAGAGTGGTGTCGTGTCGCCGTTGGCTTTCTTCTTTTGCGCAGGCCCGATCTTAAATTCGAAATGCTTGTAGTCTTGGGGCATTCGTGGGTCGGAGAACACTTGCGCTGGATCGTCGCCATTAGCTTGCAAGGCTTCGAGCATTTTCACCATGTCGAACTTGATGTTCCAGATGGCCAAGAAGTCAGGCTGCCATTCATGGGACTTGGCGATAACTGCTTTAACCACGTCCGCTGCCGTATCGACCAACACCACTTCCCACGTGATGTTACGCTGCTTCATCACGTCGCCGATGTAGTGCTGCATGGCTTCATGCAGCTTTTGTTCGACGTTAATGTGACCATCGAAGAAGGAACGTTTGATCGCCGTGAAGACGCGCTCTTTCATCGAGATCGTCTGCATGATGACTTCTTCTTCTTTACTGTGCATGTTCGTTTCCGTATCTGTCGCAGCCATGGTAGCTAGGCCGCGCAGTTGAGGGAACATGTCCATGTACATCTTCTTGAGCAGCGTCGTAGACGTCACGTCGGTGCCGTACAGATACGGTGAGCGAGCCAGCTTACGCATGTTGTCGCGCTCTGCTGGGAACGGTAACCCATAACGCTTGCGGGCTTTGTCGGTACGCTCGATCAGTTCTTTGCGTACTTTCTTTTGCAGTTCCGATTCCGTGCACACGAATTCGGTCAAGTCTGCCATCTCAGCAAACTCACGCTTTTCTTTGTGTTGCTGCACACCTGGCCGCTCAATCCAGAACTTGCGTTTGAAGTCTTTCTTGATGACGGTGTGTGGTACGAGAACAATCTTATCGCCTTCTTTGACGTGAGCAACACGTTTGATAAAATGAATATCCGGCATGCCCTGATCTGGCGGTGCGCAGTAAGTGCTATGCCGGCATTCGAAACCCAAGATGTCGTCCGGGTTGTACTCTTTGATATTCTTGATTTTCATGTGCTGTGCATTCCAAGTAGGTTAAGTGATTATCAGTATGACTTCCCCGATAACAGGCGCTTATTGTTGTGGTTATTGTGCTGAGCCAGATGATAGCACTCGCTGTTATTTTTACTTTTTACCCTCTAGGTTAATAAGGATACCTTAACCATGCATCGCATGCCCCTGCTCTCTACCGAGGCAATTCACTATCAAGATACGCAGACGTTCAAAGAACTGGAGTTGGCATTTCGCGACATCATGTTCCAGACCGGCTCTGCCTACGAAGAACAACAACGCCGCAACGAACAGCTGATCGAAGCCATTATCAACAACCGCTTCAACTCGAACTGCTCGATCTCGTTCGGCGACGAATGGCCGTGCGTGCGTATCTACGACGAATACCAGAACAGTGTGCTGGTACGTAACGAGTGGCGCGAGTTCTTCGCTGCCCAACTGAACTTCACCAAACGCTTCATCGGTGGCTCCGGCGGCATCAAGGCCGGCGTGAACATCATGAACGGTAAGCTCTCGGGTCTGTTTTCCCAGCTGCCGTTTACCATCTACCTGCCTGACATGATGCTCAAGCGTAATGCACGCTCGACAGAAGGCTACTCGATTCCAGCGCAGTACCGCGTCACTTCGGAAGAGATGGCATCAATCGTCCTGCACGAGATCGGGCACTTCTTCACGTACTGCGAAACGTTCAGCCGTACCGTCACGACCAACCAAGCACTGGCTGCGATGGTCAAAGAACTCGACGGCAACTACTCGGTGGAAAAGCGTGAAGTCATCATCGCGCGTACCGTGGACGACTTGAAGCTTAAAGACGTGAACGTGGCTGCCCTGTCCAAAGTGAACAACAGCGCTATCCTGGAAACAGCGATCGTCTCGGAAGTGGCGGAGCAGTCACGTACGGAACTGGGCATCAGTATCTACGACTCGACCGCGTCGGAACAACTGGCTGACCAATTCGCTACCCGCTTCGGCGCTGGCGTTCACCTGATGACCGGCCTGAATAAAATTCACGCGCTGTTCGGTGGCACCAACGCTACGAGCAGCACGCCATGGTTTGTGTTTGGCCAGATCATGTCGATCGCCATCATGTTCATTCCGCCAATCTGCATCCTGACCATTCCGCTGAACATCATCGGTATCTTAATGGGTGGCTTCGGTGACGCTGGTGACAACACCTACGACACACCGGAGATTCGTTTCCGCCGGATCAAGCAAGACACGATCAACCGCCTGAAGAACCGCGCCATCTCGGACGTTGAGCGCAAGCGTACGCTGGCTGATCTGGAAGCGATGGACAAAGCGATGCAAGGCGTTCGCGACAAACGCGAGTGGACCGAAATGGTTGCCCAGACCATCATCCCTGTGTACCGTCGTCACCGCAAAACCAAACTGCTGCAACAGCAGCTCGAACAACTGGCCAGCAACCCACTCTTCGTGCGCGCTGCTGAACTGAACACTTTACTGTAACTACAAGGACCCATCGTCATGAACCCAAAATACTTCGGCTTGAATGAAGCCATCGGCAAACTGATCAAAGTGCCAGCCGTCCAAGGCCGCATCGTCGCCATCGCTGTTGCTCTGGCTGCATCGAGTCAAGCGCACATGCCTTCGTCGCAACTGGAAAACCCGTCGGCGTTCTACGGCGAACAAGTGCACGGCTTCGTGGCTGAGAAGATCTCGGAAGTCGGCGAGTCGGTGATCTTCGCCAGCAACCTGTCGCTGGACTACGCGCAGATGTTCTGGAAGATGCGTTACACCGCAGCCTATCCAAACCGCATGCTGGTGGACAACGCATACCAAATCGATCGCCTGCTGTCGGTACGCGCTTCGACCAGCCTGGACATCACGTCGATCTGGTCGGGCGGTCTCTTGGACGTCTCGGAAGAAATGAGCCAGTTCATGAACACCTACCGCGCCGAGATTATGGGCGTGGCTACGCGTGTGGCACTGATCCTGCAAGTGGAAGAAGTGCGTGACGGTGACCTGAACCCGACCGCTGCGGCAGGAGTGCTGTAATGTCCTTCATTGACGTCACCGCAGCACTGGCCAAAGCCAATGGCGACAACGTCGTGTTGGCAGCACCTACCGACGAAAGTCTGAACGCCGGCGCATTCCTGCCCGATGAACCAGTTGGCGATGTCTTAACCAACGAAGTGCCGGGCGATCCGAACGTGATCCTGGACGCACTGAACAAGCTCAACGAGCCAGTGGCGACCGAATCGATTTTCAACAACCTGGACTATCTGCGTAAGGACATGCTGAGCCTGCGCGGCATGAACCAGAAGATCGCTACCGAAGCCATGACGCTTTTGCCCAACTTCGGCCAAGGTCGTCCGGTGAACTTCTACAGCCGTCACGTCTCGCCAACCGGTTACAGCGTCGCGCTGGAAGAAATCGAAGCTGGCATGCAAAGCGATCTGCTCTCTTCAATCGCTGGCCAGATCAATCGTCTGGAATCGATGGTGGCAACGCCAGGCAACGGCTTCGTGCTGGAAAACCTCGACTTCAAACGCCGCGCTGATCAAGTCGTGAACCAAGGCTGTCTGTTGGAAGAGTTCGCTACTACGCTGGCGACCCGAACCGCCTTCCAATGGGACGACGCAACGTTCCGTGGTTGCGTGGTTGACCCAACGCAGAACACCATGGTGCCTGCTGTCTTGGGTATCCCTGTCAAAGTGGCGCACGGGTTTGGTGAGATGGATGCGTACTACACTGCCCACAACGATGCTCCAGCGATGCTGGAAATCATGGAGTCGTATCTGAAGGAGTGGCTGGATCTGTTTGTTGGCATCACTGACCAACTCAAGCAAACCGACACCAAGATCAGCAGCGACACGCCTAAAGCACCCACGGTGTACTTCGGCGGCGGTGGCAAGAGCACCACGCTGGTGAACATCGCCGATGTGTTCCGTTCGGCCGCTGACAAGGTCGTTGATCCAGACCCATCCACACTCAACACCTTAACGCTGGTCAAGGCTGTGGGCAACGCTGCGCAACAAGCGCGGGTCGACGACATCATGTCGCGTGGCAAAGCGTTCGTGGAAGTGGCTACTCAAGTGGCTGCTGTACTCAAAGGTCTGAGTTCGGCGTTGCAGTCGAGCCCTAACGTGGACCACATCAGCGCCGTGCACAAGCTGGTCGGTGATTTCGCAGTCGCCTCGCAAGCACTCAACGCTGGTTACACGGAAATGCTGCGCTGGTGTGTGAACGCCAGCATCGCTACGTCGTATGCTGGCACGTTGGCTGCCAAGGTCGGCGAAGTCGCATGGAAGGCTGCGCAGCAATGCCGCGAGACCATCCAGATGTCCGAGCACACCTACGTGTCGCTCAAAGTGCGTGCTGAGCTGATGCAAGCTGCACTCACCCAAAACGCAATGTAACATCATAGCTCCCGCCACCCACACCGGGTAGCGGGAGTCTATGCCGTCATTACGACGTAATTACTTTGCGGAACGAGATCGTCACATCTTCCTCCGCCGCTAACGTACCGTCAGCCAGTGCCACCAAACGCTTACGGATAGACAAGCGATCCGTATCGTCAGCCACAGTGACCACCGAGTAGTTCTCAGCACCACCCAAGCCCGTGATCTGGATAGACACCACGTCGGAGCCATACGCTTGACGCAGGTTGTCCACGATTTCGGAAGTCGACACGGTCTTGTGTTTAAGTGCTTCAGAGAGCACCGACACCGTGGTTTCTTCCAGACGCCCTTTCAAGTTCGGGTTGTCGTAGACTTGCTTGGAGACGCCGAGCGTCACGTTAAACGCTTGACCAGCTGGGATGTTGGTTCGCGCTTCATCCAGAATGAACACGCTGATCATGCCGTTCGTGGTCTTCGGATAGAAGTAGATCCGGGTCTTGTCCAAGAGCGCACCCTTGAAGGTTTCCAGATCATTGGCAATCCACTTAACCAGCGCATTGGTCAGTGCCGTACGGTAGGTCGCTGTGGTGGTATCAGTAGCGAACCAATACACACCCTCGATCAACATTAGATCGATTTGACGCAACATGCCGCGTGGGTTGGCTTGGATGAGTTGGCCGCTACTGTCGCGCTTGAAGTCACCTTTGCGATACCGATACGTAGGTTTGCCATCGCTACCCAGAATCGGATCACCCTTGTGATGCAATGTCGTGTAGACCAGAGCGCCATCCACGATCTTGAGCTTCGTGCCATCGGCGTTATACTGGTAGACTTCTTCAGTATAGAAAGCTGGTTGGTCTTCTTCCCAAGCTTCATACACAATCGACGATACCACTGAGCGAGCGCGAGTCCAGAGCATGTCAAGCGCTTCACCAAACTTCAGCTTGATGCGCTCGTGGTTAATACCCGCCACTTGGTTAGGCAGCAAATGGTGACCGACGTAGTCGTCCACTTGATTGGCGATCCAACGACCCGACAAAATCGCCGATGTGGAATACACCAGATCGAACGAATTAAGCAGTGGCGACTTGGTGATCCGCGCTTCCGAGTTGTACATGGTGAACTTGGTCAAGTCCAGCATGTTGTTGGCGTCAACGTTAAACGTGGTGCCCAGGTTAAAGTCAAACACCCGTTCATCCGTCTCTGTCTTACCAACTAACACACCGTTCAGGTAAGCGCGGTCACGCTCGCCAAATGGGATGTAAGCCAGTTGCGCAAACACTTGGTTATCTGGAATTGCCTTGTACGTCTCATCCGAACGCGACACCACCCGCAGCGTGTAACCGCCGGCAGTACGCAGCAGCGCGTACGTGGCAGTACCAACCAACATCATCGTGGTGTCGTTTTGTTTCACGAACACTTTTGATTCTGCTTCCGGATCATTCAAGTAGTAAGGACGAATCTCGAACGCGTTGTTGGTGGTGTCAACAACGTAGTGGAACGGTGTGGTCAGGAAATTACCCACGGTCACTTCCAGCGCCCGCTTGTCTGGCGGCAGAGCCAGCAGACGTTTGATTTCTGCTTCTTTGACAGGCCGGGTAACGCCGTCAACGATCTGGTAAACCGTCTCTGGTGTGATGGTTAAGCTTGCGCCGTTGTCCACCACAGTCGACAATCCCGCTAGGGCCTCTGTAGAGATCGTCAGCGTCTCGATCGAGGCCGCAGCCGCCGTGAGTAGCTTGTTGACCGCGGACGTCGCGTTGGTGGCTTTAACGAGCTCAGGCGAGGGCATCTCCCGCGTGGCCAGATACACCCGGTTCGTCACGTTGTCCACGTTCTTGACAACATCGTAACCAGCATTGCGGATTTGGGTCTCCAACTGCGCTGGCGTGATCGGTTCACGGATGGTGCCAGTGGCGTTGTTAATCACGTTGGTGCGCAGCGTCGCCATGTCCATTTCGTTCTTACCGCCAATCACGGTGTCGTTCGAATACACAGCCACGTTCATGTTCGGTAGCGCCGCCGAGAAGGGATTGCCTTCTTCGTTGGAGTCAAACGTTTTCCACGTCACGCTCACCGCATCACCCCGGTAGTCAACCAATGGCAAGTTGACTTGGCCTTTGGTCTGATACAGGTCCACCCGGATGGTGGAATAGAGCTGACCGGTCGTGACGTAGATCTGTGGAATCTTCACCGCCAAGAAACCATTTAACACACGCAGCACCGCGGTTGGACGCTTAACGTCATACACGCTTTCGGCATGCGTGGTCAAGAGTTCTTCCCAAGCGCCTGTGCGGGTGTTCTTGTGGTAGACCCGTGCGTAGTAGAACTGGTCAGCGATCTCCATGGTCATGATGAGATCTTTGGCCCGGCTCAACGGCGTGTGCATGGACCGGATACTGAACTGCGTGGTAGGCACATCGAACTTGACGTATTCTTCGTACAGACCATCTTCTAAGATTTCGTAGTCGATGGTGTTACTCTCCAGGGCCTGGAGAGGTGAGACGACGTCGTTGTCGTAGGTGATTTGCAAACCACCGTGCGCCAGTTGCCGGATCTCGATTGGGTATTGCAAGCTGAATGTATAGACATCGGCAGTGAAATACGTGTTGCGAGGAATGACCAACTTCTTGTAGCCAGTCTCCGGTTCGATGCGCATGGCGTGTAGCAACTCGCTCTTGTTAAAGCGCAGGCTAAAGAGCGCTGTGGCTGGAATCGAGAAGCGGTTGATGTAGTCCTTATCGGACATGTGCAGATACAAGTCTTCTTGCGTCTGCGACAGCGAAGGATAACGCCGACGACTTTCAGCTGCGTGCTGCTGCATGAACGCAGCCGTCTCGTAGGCTGACGATGACAACGCTTGCACAAATGGCGAGGTTGCATCAAACACTTGTTGTTCGCCGTTGTTGATCTCGGTTAACGCTTGCACCACCACACGCTGCAAAGCGCTTGGGTTAAAGCGAAAACTACTGATATCATCAATCAGCTTTTGGGAAGCCAAAGTCATGGTTTATCCTTGCGGGTTCTTGAATTTTTGAATTACCGAAGTGAGCTGCCGGTATTCGTCTTTGCGCACCCACCATTCGAGTTCGTACGTCTCTAAGTTAATGCGCGGATAACCGCGGTAGTTAAAGATGGGTAACTCGGCGATGGGGATTTTCTGGAAGATCGTCTCACGTGTGCCGTCTGCCATGGCGGGGTTGAACCACTGTTCACTACACTGGTTAAACTCCCACATCAAAATGTCGTCATGATACAAGGCGCCGGTATTGACAAAGTGCACACTCACTTGCTGCAGACCAGTGTTGACTTGACCTTCACCCACATCCGTCTCGTGGTTAAACACAGCACCAGTTGGATTAGATACAGGAAAACCCCAACCGGTGGCGCCAATGCGCAGAACAAACTGCTTCTTTTCGTCTAAGACCAAACGATAGATGCGAGTGTCGTAATCCACCTCGTTTTCGAGGATGGCGTCGAAGTACGGCATGATGTCGTTGAAGTACACGCCCCGACCGTAAGTCTCCCAGTAAGAGAACAGCGCTGTGAGCGGGTCACCCGAGACGTTGCGGAAGTTCGCGGTTAAGTCCACGATCCGGTTAATCTCGTTGGTGCCGTCGTAAAGCGCGAACTGCTCTTGCCGGATACCAGCTTGCGAAGTCGAGTATTGCATCGCTTCGTCTGGCCAACCTGGCAAACTGATTAACAGGTTTGACAGCAGCGGAATGAACGGCATGCAAGGATCGACGTACGGACTGGTGAAATCACCCTTCTTGTTACCAACTGGATCTAACCAGCATCGGATAATGCGTTGCAGCGAATCTTCGCGCGTCGATAGCATCGGCGCGAGCTTACGCATGATGCGCAAATTCTGGTCTGACAAGTTCATCCGTGGACGGGTGAAAAAGGTCAAACCAAATTGATCCTTATTAATTGGTATGAGACTCGGCGCTTGCCTGTGGTTAATTCCACTGAAATTATCACCGATCGCCGTGGTGTGTAGTCCGGCTGGCGAGATCCGAAAAACGTCGTCAACCTCGGAAGATTTAGTCGGCGTGGCGCTATAGTCAACGTTCCGATAAACGTTAGAATTATCATCGGCCATTTAGAAACCCTTGTACGGAAAAAAGGAAAAAGTAATGTATAGCGATATCGTGGGTGGTGGACTTACTGTCCTCAACCAAGCAGGTAATTTACTGCGCAATGGAGCTGCTAGCGATTCGCTGGTGGACTTCACCAAAGTCGGTCGTGTCGAGCCAATCGTTCTGATCGAACAAAATGCCATGCACCTGGACTGCATCGGTGAAGTGCAACAATCGTTGCTGTCGATCTTCTCGGGCTACTACCTGCAAGCTGCGTCGCTGATGAACACCATCGGCAATGTGCGTGTGCTGGAACGCCTGGATGCATTGAATCCAAACCGTAGTCCAGTCAACGCTGGTATTTCGTCGTGGCTCGTGGCTTCCGAATCGTACGAACACGGCCTGCCATTCGGTAACAACACCCGTCTGCAAGTAGCTGTCGAATCGTTCGGCACCGGTCTGGGTGTGGGTTCTGGCGGCTCGGGCAGTGGTCAGAACAAAAAGACGCAGGGTCGTACTGGCTCCGGTCCAGCCGCAGGCGGCATGGGTGGCATGGGTGCACAACAAGCCCCAGCCCCAGCCTCAGGCGCCGGCAGCATGATCGACACCATGGCTGACAAGAGCTACGGTCGCGCTGGTAGCGGTAACCCGCAATCGATCAGCAAAGACATCGGTCGCACCATGACTGAACTGGCCAACCTGTCGGTCGGTAAAGCATACGAGATCGTCATCAGCGATGGTCAGAGCAACGTGCCAGTGCAAATCAACATTCGCCTGATCGCTTCGGTCCTGCCGACTCCCGATCTTGTTCATATTTTAGCCACGGGTAGCGACGACACGTCGTTCAAAGAACGTTGGCACGGTATGAAGTCGGGCAAGCTCGCGTTCTGGAAAGACCTCGTGTTCTGCAACGACCTGATCGACAAGCGCCGTAACGACCTGATGAAAGACAAGTCCGGCACGCTGGGTAACCTCTCGCGCGCCGACCTGGGCAATACCATCACGTCGGTCATCACCGGCCAACCAACCATCGCGTCGTCCTCGGCCATGGTGGTCCTGACCAAAGACAGCGCTGAAAGTCTGGAACTGCAACTGGAAGGTAAACTGTCGAAGTTCGACGTACGTCAACGCATGATGAAGAAGACCGCCCTGATGATCATGGCGATCGTCGATGAAGTCGACTACAACACCGTGACGTTCTACCACCGCAACATCGCCACGCCAACGACCATCCGCATCAAGGACCTGAAGGCATCGTCGAAGGGCAATGGCCCGGACATCGGCGAGATCTTGAAAGCGTTCATGGGCGGTCACGCTCCGGCCCTGTAATTTAACTGGACATCATTTACCATGAAAATCATTGACTTTTTCAAGTCGCTGCTGCCGAACTTCGCCAAGCAGACCGTGCTGGAAGATATCCGCACCACCAAGCTGATCATGACCACGGTCACGATGCCGGCTTACCAAGAAGGCATGCGCGTTTTCGGCGGACGCAAGTTCAGTAACGAAAGCCTGCAAAAGGATTGGGAAATCTATCGCCGCAATGTCAAGGGCGCTTCTGGCGCCAATACCATCGTCGCGGTCGAAAAGTCGTTCAAGGATGTACTGTCGACGCTCGACCTGCTGGAAACGCTGGTGGAGAAGGACTACAACGAAGACATCGAAGGTTCGGGCGTGACGTACTACAAAGCGGCTGTCCTGCAAATGATCGAGTCGGTCAGCTTTGCCGTGGACTTCGCCACCAAGTACCTGAACTACGTTTACGTGGTCGAGTCGGCTTCGTTGTTCGACGACAACGGTGTGCATCGTGACGAAAACGGCGGCATTACGGTGGTTGATGAAATCAACGCGTCGATCGTGCCTGCGGAAGTGCGTTTCCTGCATGATCGCTTCATGGACTTCTGCACCGTGATGGATACGTTGTCCAAGCCAACCACGAAGATCAAAGAAAACTTCGAGGAAATCCCGGACATCACCATCACGCCGTCGGGCGACCGCGCCATCCAATCGACGATGGGTACTGCCCGCCTCGATCCGTTCCGCCACGGCTTCGTGCCGCTGGCCATGAATCCGATCTACCACATTCGTATGCAGGCTGCTGACTGGCAGCACTATCGCTACGAGCGTGCCAAGGCCGACAAAGAGATGCTGCAGCTGCGTAAGCTCAAGCTCGAACGTGACATGGCGAATAAGCCTGACGCCGCTATCGAACGCCAGATCGAATACACGCAAAAGCGTATCGAAGATCTGTCCACCCAGATCCGGAAAGTCGAGGAGCAATATGCCTGATTTCGCCCCGGCCTATAAAGGCTACCGCGTCTATCCACGCGGCTTTCTGGGAGCGAACCTGGGTGAGCAAGTCAAACCTACGGAGCGTCCCTTCGCTGCGCAACTGCGTTCCCACACGTACCACCCGGCCTGGCTGAACGGTACGCCCAATCCGAAAGAAGTCAACCGCGCAATCGATGGTCTGTGGCGCCATCTGAATGATGGCCCGAGCGTGCTCGATGCTGTGGAATACCGTGAGAAAGTATTGACGGTTGCCCTCAAGGCGTTTGGCACCCCTGACTTCTATGAGTGGCTGAACGTTCAAATCAAAGGTCCGTCGACTGGCGATTTGCACATGCGCTTCTTGCAAGACACCTTGGAATTCATCGAGACCGGCCACCGCAGCTTAAACCTGCATGCCTGGGCCGCGATGCTCTCCATGTCCAACATCACTCACGATGATGTGGACGAAGGCCAATTCAACTGGTTCTTCATCACAACCGACAAGCGCCCAAAGAACATGAGCGTGCTCGATGTGGTGCAGCGCTGGTGCGGTCAGAATGGCGGATTTGCCGACATGATCCAAACTCTACACGTATTGTTTGGCGAAGTCTAATTATCCCTATGACTTACCTTGCGCTAACTTTGTAGATAGTATAGTAGCAAGGTAAGATGTCATTTCCTATTCCGCGCGGAATGAAGTAGTTATTTATTCAATCAATTAAACCCATTGCAATGGAGCATCAAAATGCGTAACAGCCGTAACTATGGTATCGTCACCCGTCTGGCCATCGAAGGTCTGGAAGCCAATGCCGTCGCCCCAGGTGAAGAAGTCGCAGCAGAACCCGTCGAAGCCGGCGCGGACAGCCTCGAAGCCGAACTGGTCGAGATCAACAGCGATGTCGTGAACATCGAAGTCACCGAAGAAACCACCGACAGCGCCGTCGAAGTCGTGGAAGAAATGGAAGAAGCCGCAGTCGCCCTGGAATCGATCGCTGCCAACGGCGGCCTGGATCGCAACGGTGCGCGCGTCTGGAACCTGTACGCAGCTTCCCTGAACCGCCGCGTCGGTTTCGACGAAAACTACAAGCTCCTGTCGGTCGAATCGTTCGGCGGCACCGCTGACCGCGTCAGCACCACCCGCCTGGCTGCTGAATCGATCGCTGACAAAGCGAAAGAACTGTGGGGCAAGATCGTGGAAATGTTCCGCGCCGCTGTCGCTGCTGTCGTCGCTGTCTGGAACCGCCTGTTCGACGGCGCCACCAAGCTCAAGGCTCGCGCCGAGAAGCTGGCCAAGGCCGCTAGCGACATCAAAGCTGACGACAAGCAAGCCACGTTCGAAAACCAGAAGCTGGCCGAAAACCTGCACATCGGCGGCACCGTCGACGCGAAGAAAGCTGCTGCTGCCATCGTCGCCGAAACCGTCATGCTGAGCGCCATCACCAAAGCCTCGATCCAGTTCGCCGGCCAAGCCACCTCGATGATCGAATCGGGCGACCTGGGCATGCTGACCCAACTGACCCAAACCATCCACGGCGCCGCCAACAGCGGCTTCACCAAAGTGGCTGACGCTGCTTCGGTCGGCATGGGTGCTGCTGGCGAAGGTCTGGAACTGATGCGCGGTGAAGAACTGCCAGGTAACAAGGCCGTGATCGCCTTCGTCCCAACCGCTGGCGCCAAGCCAGAAGCCCTGGGCCGCGTCGGCTACAAGCTCGGCACCTTCGATGCGTCGAAGAAAGTCGCTGACAAGTCGCAACTGCCGACCCTGTCGAAAGAAGACGTCATCGCTGTCGCCAAGACCATCGGCCAAGCTGCTGACCATCTGCTGTCGTACAAGTCGGCACAGAAAGAAGCCGAAGCTGCTGCGAAGAAAGTCATCGCCCTGGCCGAGCAGAAAGCCAAAGAAACCGCACGTGCTTCGACCGGCGAAGGCGCAGTCAACGCAGTCAAAGGCGCCGGCAAGGCCCTGATGGCTGGTTCGGATGAGCGCGCCATCGCCAAAGGCGCCATGAACGCCGTGGTCAGCGCCGCGCCTCCACTGGCCGGCTTCGCACTGAACGCTGGTGGTTACGTCCTGCAATACGGCGAGCAATCGCTGAAGCAGTACGGCGCCGCCAAGAAGGAAGAAAAGCCAGCAGCTGAGCCTGCCAAGGCAGCCGCTTAATTAACGGCTAAGTAGTATCCCCTTCACTCTCGGCAGCATGGAGGGTGAAGGGGATTACTTCTTTTTTTCCATCATCCGAACAAATTCACGTAAAGGTACTGTGATGCGTCGCTATCAACTGAACAAAGACGTTGCTGTCAAAGTCGCTGCTAAGCCAGCGAACGAAGGCATCGACGTCACCCTCGCCATCGAGAACATGACGATCGACCAAGTCCTGGTCAATCGCTACGTGCCATCGCTGGAAGAAGAAATCGTCGATCTGCAAGAAGCGGATCAACTGCAAGCGCAAGCTGACGCCGACGTGGCTGAAACCACCCGCGTGGAAGACGTCACCGACGTCATGCTGAACGTTGCAGACACACTCGACACCGTCGAAGAAATCACCCCGCAACAAGCCATGCTGACCGACACCGTGTCGGAAATGGCTGTGGCTGGTACGGATGGCGATCCTGACGACGTGATCCCGTCGGCCGCTGACGTGACCGAAGGCAAGATCTCGCTCGAATCGTTCGTCGAAGACATCCGCAAACGCGCCGCCGAAATCTGGGCCCGCATTCGCCAGTTCTGCCTGGAAATCTGGAACACCATCAAGGAGTTCTTCAACCGCATCTTCCACGCTGCGCCGCGCCTGCTGGCTCGCGTCAAGGAACTGCGTAGCGCCGTCGAAGCCAAGAAGAAAGGCAACCTCGCGCCAACCGCCGGGTTCGTCGTACCGCTGATGGGCGCCAACTCGGTGTCGTATCCAGGCTACATGGTGCGCAACCAATCCGAACTGGCCAAGGGTCTGTCCCAGCTGGAAGGTCTGGCCAAGTACGCTTACGGCAACTACCTCAAAGACTGCAAGTCGATGGGTGAGTTCGTCGCTGGCGAACTGAAGAAGTTCGATGTCAAGAACCCAGCTGAACACCTGAAGAACGTTGCCCAAACCGTGCAACGCAACAACTTCACCAACTGGCCTGGCAATCCGCCAACCGGTTACATGGGCTGCTTCGACGTCATCCCATCCAAGCTCGACAAGAACAAGACCAAGGACTTGTCGCACGCACAGATCGTCTCGGCGCTGCGTAGCTCGGGCATGCGTCTGCAAGCGCGTCACGGCAGTGCTGCACTGGTTAACACCAAGAACCAGTTCACCACCATGGACTTCCCGCAAATGGAATCCACGCTCAAGCAAGTCGAGAGCCTGGTCAAGCTGATCGTCGGTTTCGAATCGTCGGCTGACAGCAAGTCCCTGGAAAAGGTCCGTCAAGACCTGATCAGCGGTGGCGACCATGCTTCGGCTGAAGTCGGCAAGATCAACGTCACAGCTGGCGGCACCGACGCCATGAGCGCGACCGAGCGTCAGTACACGATGGACGTCATGAAATCGCTGGCCAACTTCAACACCACGCTCACGCGCTGGATGACGGAGCTGACCATGCCAGTGACGAAGAAGATCTACCAAAGCTGCCGTACGTCGCTCGTGCTGGTCGAGAAGTCGCTCGGCGACTACAAGGCCGGTGCTGCTGCGTCTGCAGTTGCTGGTGGCGGTATCGCTTCGTAAGCGAGTCCTCCTCGAAAAAACCCTACTGTCCTGTTGGATGGTGGGGTTTTTTTTATGACGCCTATAAAAAGGTGGATGGTATGAGCTTTACTTTAGGAAGCAAATTATGCCAATGATTAAGTTACCCGTTCCAGAAACCACTGAGAGTGTTACCCGTCCTGTGATGTTGGACGTTGTACGTCAACTCATGGTCTTGACCGGTATCTCCAAGAAAACCAACATCGTCTACTTTGGCGACATGGAACGTAGCAAACAGCTTAACTCTGCCATCGGTGAATCCGAGAAAGACGATCCCAACACCTTTGCGGCCAATGACAAGATCACCATTGAAATCTCTGAGAACTATTACAGCGATCTCGTGGTCAACGACGCCGTCGAGCGCCCTGAGAATCTGCTGGTGTTCCAAGACGCGCCGCTGTCGATCACGGTCAAGCCGATCTACAAGCAAATGGATGCCAACATCAGTTTCAAGTACCGCACCAAAAACGAGAACGAAGCCATTCAATGGCGCGACTACATCAAGTCACGCATCACGCAAAAGTCTGAACTGTATCTGCACAATGTCAGTTACGCGTTCGGCATTCCGGAAGAATGCATCTTTATCCTCAAAGAACTGCACCGCCTGCGGGAGAACGTTGCGGGCTTTGACGAAGACTTTGACACGTACTTCGCCAAACACCGTACGCCCAAGATGACGATGCTGACGAACTTAAACGGTACGGCCAAGATGTGGGCTGTGCCTGAAACGCAAACCCGCATCCAAGGTTGGTTCGATTGGGGCGAAGCGCCTGAGAAGGCCACGCGCGATGGTGATGGCGGTACGTACACCGTGTCGTTTAATTACATCTTCCGCTACGCTCGCCCGTCTGAAGTTTACATGATGTACCCGATCGTTGTGCATAACCAAATGCTTGACAAGAAGTTCCGGGATGTGAAACTCGAAGACCATAACGACCTGGAAACAGTAGCGTCCATGAACTCACGCTTGTTCCGTTCGTTTGAGGGGGCGCTCTGGAGCGACAAACAAGTACAAGACTTTGGTTTTTCAGTGCCATCCTACGATGAGTTCTGGCCAGCCATGACGGCCCGCAATACCCGGCGGCTGTTAACCTTGCTGTTTACGCTCGACCAGATGAATCCGCGACTGTTCATGAATATCGGCACTGTCAAGAACCGGCAATTCCATCCTGATATTTTGGCGTACATCCGCGCTGAGCGTGAGTACCTGGCCAAGCCCGCCATGAGTGCGATCAATATCGGTCTGTACAAGAACGAGTTTTTAATCGACCATGATCCCGTGCCGTTTACGATCGACGCTGATTTGAATGTGGTAGGTAAGCTGTCGATTAACTGGCGTGTGCAGCATCACTTGCGCATCAGTCTGTTTACCGATTGGCAATCCTTGCGTGGCGGCGCCTTACAGCGCTTACAAGACCATGGCCGCGCCGCCATTCTCATGTTGCTGGCCATTGACCCAACACTCAAGCAACGTGGGTTCTTGCCTGTCTTAATCGACGATAACTTCGTCTCCAAGACCAGTTTGTTAATCGCCATCCAAAACATGCAACCAATGGAAACCCCAGTGTTCATGGGGCCTACTGGCATGATGTATACTGTCCAGACGGTGTTCGTCGAGACGGATCGTCAATAGCCACCTTTAAGAAAGAATACGCATGCCTGTTATCGAAGACGACGCCCCTGGCGCGTTACCATCCAAGACCCCATCCCCTGTTCAGATCGCAGCGCCTGAATACAAAGGCATTACGGTCGATACTCGCTACGAGCCAGCCCGCGCTTTACTGACACACATCGAGGGGATGGCGTGGACGGTGAATTACTACAGCCAAGTGCTGGGCAAAGACAATGCGTTGTCCAGCCAGAACGTGGATCGCTCGGCGGTGTTCCAAGGCTACAAGCGCATCATCGCGTTAGAGCTCAAAGTCACCACAGCGCTTAACACCACGCAAGACCAACAGACCAAGAACTTCTCGGTCACCGGTCAAGCCAACCTGATTCCGTGTGGCCTGATCCCCAACGAAGGCGACTGCTTTATCGCTGACGTAGGTGACGGCCGTGAAGCGGTGTTTGAAATCACCAGCAGTGAAAAGCGTTCGATCTACAAAGACGGCGCGTACGTGATCGACTACAAGCTCGTGGACTATAGCGAGCAAGATGCGCGTATCGCTGACTTGACCATCAAGACTGTGGAAGAGTTGCAGTTCGATCGCGCGAGTCTGGAAGCTGGTCAGAAAGGTCTGATCCATAGCACTGACTTTGCCATCACGCAAAAGCTGCGCGGTTACTACGCTGAAATGTCGGACTACTACTTCGGCCGATTCTTCAGCAACAAACGTGGGACGATGCTGCTGCCAGCGCAGAACGTGGAGATTTACGATCCGTTCTTAACTGACGCCGTGCTGCGCATGTTCCGGGATGAGCCGCACGAGAACATCCGCCGTATTCGCCAGCTGAACATCTACGAAGACGACAACTACGATTCGCCCACAGTCTGGACAGCGCTGCGTAACAAACGCCGTAAGGACCTGATCGGTTGCACGCGTCGTGTGGCTCTGGTCGCTACCAAGCACTTCTCGCCTAATCCAGTGCTAAACAGTGCACGGTATTCGGGTGTGCAGTACGTGGTGTATCCGGTCGATGCGGTCAAGTCGGAAGACTACCATCACCGTGATCTGAGTAAACCGCTGGCTGTGGAAAGCATCCAGCTCTCACCGACACGCTTGATCAGCCTGACTGATCTGATCCAGATCACAGAACTCAATGGTTTGCCGTCGTTTAGCGCGCAAGCGATTTTGCCATCGCACAAAGACACGTATGTCTTCTCGCCCGCGTTCTACAACCAAACCAACCCAGGACAGTCTGCGCTCGAACTGGCGTTTAACGCCTACCTGGATGACAAAGCGTACAACATGAAACTACTGCAAGAACTGTGCGTGAGCTACACCTCGTGGGCACCACTCGAACAGTTCTACCAAATGCCATTCTTGATGGCCATTGTGCGTAGTGCAATCGGGAGGCTGTAATGGCGTGGATTCCTGTTCACCAGCGTAGTACTGGCTGGTACTTGTTTAACAAGCTGTTTCACGTGCGGATCAATCCGCGGCAAGTGCGTACTGCCGAAGACATCAAACTGTTCGGTACACCCACTACCGGCAACGAAGACTTCGACCGGGAGATGGACAAAGCCGAGCACGTGGTGATGTGGCCGATCTCGCAGATGGAAGCGCACTTCTCTGGTGGCTACAACGTGAAACTCGTCAAGCGTGATGAGTGTTCCGAGATCTACACCTTGATCAGCAACCACCTCTCGGCGATGCGTAACTTAACCGTAGAGTCGGAGAACTCGGCCAACAGTCCTGAGATGATGGATGAACTCATTCGACTGGACCGGTTTGCTGAAGCGGTGTTTACCCATGCACGTTACGGTCTGCGCGACAACCTGCAACACGCGGGTTACGCACGGCGTGCAAAAGCCCGTGACCGCTTTGCTAGTCTGGCGGACTTGATCCACCGCGGCGAAGTCAGTCAAGCGACAGTTAACATGGTGCCGAGTAACTCTGTAGTGGGTCGTAACTACGGTACGGCAGAAGACTTGCCAGCACCCATTCCTGAAACCGGCCTAGTGCCATTAGATCCAATCGTGGAAGATCCGCGTTTACCCAAACGCGTAAGCTTGGCCCAAATGTTCGAAGAACGAAAGAACCTGGGTGCACGGTGGACGTAGTGAGGACGTATGGATATTGAAAAAAGTTCGCTCTGGCGTGAAGTACAAGGCGTCTTAAGTGGTGGTAGTAAACCCGTACACCAGACATGGAGTGTGCGGATCTTTGCTGGTGGCGATACGATCATCCCGTTTAAGATCGTGTCGGTCGATATTGACCGCGATTACTTGAACAACTACACCGACTTCATTTTGGTAGACGTGCGGGTGCCTCTAGGCACTTACGCGAAACGGTTGTATCCACATCTGGCCAACGTAGAGATCGAGTTAAAGCGGGTCAACATTGGCGAGACCAGTGACGCAGCGCAGTTAAACGATGCTGTGGAAGTCGAGCGCTATACGGCCATCATGATCGACACGGGTAATCCGATCATCGAAAACGGTGTGGGTAACACCACCTCTGAAGAAGACTTAAACCGCATCGAGATTTTAACGGTGAAGTTCCAACTCTTGAATAAAGTGTTGGAGCAAATCCGCGTCATCCCCGTCGGCGGTATCCGCCGCAACATGACGGGTGAAGATGTGGTCAAGTCTGTCTTGACGCAAGCTTCGCAACTGGCAGACGTTGATACCAGTCGCAAGATCAAAGGCGTGCGGATGGTGCCTGCCTCGAACCAGCAAAAGCGTAGTGCGGTGATTCTGCCGCACAACCTGGAGATGGTGAATGTGCCGCACCACGTGCACTACCACTGTGGCGGTTTGTACAACTCGGGGTTGGGTTACTATCTGCAAGACGATTACTGGCATGTGTTCCCAGCGTTTGACAATACCCGGTTCAATGAAGGTGGCACAACCTTAACCATCATTAACCTGCCTCCACGTCGCTTGCCGGGTGTTGAGCGTACCTACCGTAAGGATGGTGACAACTTGGTGGTGTTGGCTACTGGCGACTCGAACTTCCGAGATGTGAGTAACACCATGCAGCTCAATGCCGGTAACGGTGTGCGCTTTGCTGACGCGACATCCTTGCTCGATAGTTTCGCTACGGTGGCTAACAACAAAGCCCAAGCAGCGCGGGGCCGTAGCAATACCGAGATCATCACGGACAAACGCCCGAATGGCATTAACTACACACCGACGGCTGCGCGCAGCATCAATGCCAATCCCTACGTGGAGTATTCGGCGCTGGCAGCGCGTCAAGGTAGCGGTATTAATCTGGTGTGGGAAAATGCCGACCACACGCTCTTGTATCCTGGGATGCCTGTGCGGGTGATGTATCTGGACGGGGCGGAGATCAAAGAGTTGTACGGCGTGCTGTTAGGCGCGCATCTGTACGCGAGTCTGCGTGATGTTGGCGTGACGTCTGAACGGTTCGTGAACAACTTAACGTTAAGCGTGTTCGTCAAACCAATGAGCAAAATGGCAGCAACCTAGAGAGGAGGCGGGGAATTGTTGTATTCCCTGCGCTTCTTTGGTAGTTATTTATTTATCTTATGCCTTACAGCTTTGCGCTGTCTTAGTTTACCCAGCTTTTTAAGGAGCCGCGATGGCGACTGACCTCACTAAAGCGCCGTTGGAAATCCTGGTTGATCTGATCAACGACACCAATGGCTGCGCTCTAACCACATCGGACATCACGTTCGGCCCCCCTTCTGCTTTGTTAAACAGCGCTCGCAATACGAGCCTGCGTATCACAGCAACCCCTAGCAGCGTCTACAGCGGCTCACGTGACGTTACGTACGACCGCATTGACATGGCGACCATTCCGGGCCTGCGCAGCACTGGGTTCGATCTGGGCACTGCCAGGACTATCCGCGATTTGATCCCCATGATCAACAACGCGTATTTGCTTAACCTGCAGCCGGAAGATTACTACGACGACATCTTACCGAACTTCGGCCAAGGTGCTGACGTCAGTTACCACTTTACGCTGCGCGCCAAACCAGCGTCCTACATTTACCGTAATTGGTTGGTGTTGTCGGGCAATGGCAATCGCTTGGTGATTGGTGATGTGATTACCCAGAATCTGTTGTCGGGTTTCATCTTGCCAGAAATGAGCCAAGAACTGGAAGGCACTGAAATCTTAAATGGTTTCTTCTTCCCAGCGACCGACCCCGTGTAGTTCCCCTGTTGGCTACAAAGTAGCATCCCTATCTCTACTTACCTACACGGGCGAGTGGGGGTAGGGATGCTACTTTTTTTTGTTGCATTTTACAAGGAAGTCATTATGTCCAGCACCGATCGTATTTTGCAGATGGTGACGGAGAAGAACCGTCCAACCTATCCGCTCACCACAGAGCGCGTTGCGCTAAGCGGTTTGTTGGTTGAAAATGCCAACGATCACAACACACGCTTGACCATGCGAGCTCGGGGCAACAACACGGGCTACACAGGACAAGTCGACCTTTTCTACACCCGCGTGAGCTTGACCGCACTGGGTGCGTTGTACATCGCTCGGGAAAAACCGTTCTCGTTGGCTGAACTACTGGCCGCTATTAACGTTAACAAGAACGCTCAGATTACCACGGAAGACATCACCAACGTTGATGTACCGCCAACCGAGACGGGCGTGCCACTGGCCTTTACGTTAAGTGCCCAAGACGAATCGATGGTCTGGTTAGGTAACACCCGTGTGAATATCTTAACCGGCATCCCCGCAGCTGCCCCCGATCTGTTTACCTTCTTGAACAAAGAAGCTTCGCATTTGTTCGGATAAGCACTCTTATAAAACACAGGAAGGAATGAACATGTCGGAATTTGACGACCTGATTGACAAATTTAAGACCAGCATGGTAATGTCTGGCACCTACGTCAATGGCGACGATGGTACGGATATTCAAACAGCTAGCGGTCCCGTACCGTCCCTGGCTAAGCAAGCCAAGCTCGGTCGACTGCGTATCGACGCGGTGTTGCCGGACTTAACGCGTGTGCTGGTGTTGGAAGGCGATCGTGACTACAACGCCAACCAACAAGGCTGGGGTCGTTTGCACTTGGGGCTGGATCGTGTCGACAATACACCCGATGCATCCAAGCCGCTCTCGACTGCCATGCAACGCGCAATCGAAGAACTCATCACGCAGATCAAGCTTAAAGAAAACAAGTCCGATCGCGATGTGCCCAACGGTTACCCGAGCTACACGGCTAGCCGCTTAAAGCTCATCGGCACTGCCAACCAACCCGTGGGCTACATCAGCCATCAGAACACGGTGGAACGTTCGTGGACGCTGCCTGACAAGAGTGGTGAGCTCGCACTCAAGAGCGACTTGACCGGCACCAATAGCGGCACCAACACTGGTGACGAAACGCAGACCACGATCTTAACCAAGCTTGGCGCAACGAAAGTAACCGGCACCAACACTGGTGACTTCGATTCCGTCACCACGTACACGACTGTCTCGGGCCTGCCGAACGTGGGTGTGGACAAACGCATCTACATCGTCAAGTCCAACGCCACGATGTACTTCTGGAATGGTGCGGCCTACCAGTTACTCACGACCTTGATCACGGATAGTGACTCGGTCCCAGAAGGCAACAACAAATACTTCACCCAACTGCGCGCCATCCAATCGGTGCTGAGCACCTACGCGGTGACGCCCGCCGGTGTGGTAGTTGCTAGCGACACGGTGGTTGGTGCGATTGCGAAACTGCAAGCCCAGATCAACACCGCGATCAATGACTACAACGCCAAGCTCGCAGAACGTGAAACCCTGGTCAACAAAGCCACAACCTTCGCTACCGTCAATCACACGCTCTACCCAACGGTGCAAGCGGTCAAGACGTACGCTGACGCGCTCGTAGCGGGCGTTATCAAGGACTGTGGCAACTGGGACGCGTCGAGCAACGCATTCCCCGCCACGGGCGGCTCAGGCACCTCTGGTGCGATTCGTAAAGGTAACTTCTGGTACGTGAATGTGGCAGGCACCTTGGGTGGTGTGGCTGTCAATATCGGCGACTCGTTCCGCGCTCTGGTTGATAGTCCAGAACAAGTGGCTGCAAACTGGGCGGTCCTTGAATCGAATCTCGGGTATGTTCCCTACAACGCCACAAACCCGGCCAAGTACATCTCCGCCATTACTGGTGCGATGGTCACGGGGGCTCTGGGTTATACGCCTTTAAAGACGGCGGACAAAGACGCGAGCAGCGGCGTTGTGGGTATGACTGGTTTTGCGGTAAACCTGAAGAACGCCGACGGTACGTTTGTATCCAAGCTGATCAACAACGCCACGGGTGTGCGTCAATGGACGATGCCTGATAAAGACGGCGTGGTGGCTTTGATGTCGGATCTGACTGGCTTGACCAGTGGTACCAACACAGGCGATGAAACCAAAGACACGTTGCTGTCCAAACTCGGCGCGACCCAAGTTACCGGTAGCAACACGGGTGACCAGACCATCACCTTAACGGGTGACGTCACAGGCGGCGGTACGGCCGGTGTAGCCACGACCATCGCAGCAGGCGCCGTAACCTTGAACAAGTTCCAAACGGTCCCTACCGGCGTTCTGGTGGGTCGTAGCGATGGTGGGACGGGTACTGCGCAACTGCTTAACGCTGCCAGTGTCAAAGCACTGCTGGGTTTGAATGCAGTGGACAACACGAGCGACGCCAACAAAGTCGTTAGCGCAGCGCAGCAAACGGCACTGAACGCCAAAGAGAACACGGTTAACAAAGCGGTTGACTTTAGCGTGACGGACAACGTGCGTTACCCAACGACGCTGGCTGTGAAGACCTTCGTGGATGCGCGTATCGCTGGTGTGGTGTCGGACTGTGGCAACTGGGATGCCTCGACTGGCGCTTACCCAACTGTGGGTGGTACTGGCACAAACGGGGCGATCAAGAAAGGCAACCTGTTCTACATCTCGACGGCCGGTGCCATCGGCGGCGTGATGTTAACCAACGGCGATAGCATTCGCGCTCTGGTGGACAACCCAGGTCAAAGCAATCTGAACTGGGGCGCTCTGGAGACGAACATTGGTTACGTGCCATACAACGCTACCAACCCAGCAGGCTACATCTCCGGCATCAATGGCGCCATGGTCGCTAGCGCTCTGGGTTACGCGCCCGAGAATCCGAGTGCTCGCAACGCAGCCAACGGTTACCCAACCTTGCAAAACTACGGTGTGGTGTTAAAGAACGGCGATGGCGGCGCAGCTTCGGCTATCCGCAGCTCAGCAACAGTCGCCCGTAGCTGGACCATGCCAGACAAAGACGGCATCGTTGCACTCCTGTCCGACTTGAGCGGTTTGAACTCCGGTACGAATACGGGTGACGAAACCCAAGCCACCATTCTGAACAAGTTGGGCGCGACCAGGGTTACAGGTAGCAATACCGGCGACGAAACTGGCACAACCATTCGTGCTAAGTTAGGCGGTGGTGCGTTGTCTGGTTCGAACACCGGTGATGAAACCGCCGAGACCATTCTGGCGAAACTGCCGATGGTGCCTGTGAACAAAGCCGGTGACTCGTTAACCGGTGCGCTGAACTTCGCGCCTGGAGCGCAGATCGTTAGTGCGGCCTCGCTGAACCTATCTGCTGTTAATAGCAACGTCGTGGAAGTAACTGGCGTTACGCAAATCACCAGTATCACGTTGGCTGACGGCATGATGCGCTTTGTGCGCTTTGCAGGTCGTTTGACTTTGGTGCATGGCGCAAATCTGGTTCTGCCTACCAATGCCAGTGTCATTACCAATCCAGGCGACTGGGCTGTGCTAGTCGGTCGCCCTAACGGTGTGGTCCAGTGCGTAAACTACATGCGCGCTTCGGGCATGCCGGTGTTTGGTAACTCGCGCGAGAAGGTGCGCCAGATTCTGGCCAACACGACTTCGACTGTGATTGACTTGAACACTGGTGACGAAGCAACTGTCTTCAAAGTGACGATCGCATCGAACACCACCATCACGTTCATCAACGCACCATCTTCGCCAACAGGCGAAATCTTCAACTTCTCCTTGATCACTATCAACGACGCTACCGATGGCCGGGCCATGGCTTTTGGCAATACCATCGAATGGGCCTTCAAGCAACTGCCCGCACGCACCACAGGCGCTAACGCCAAAGACGTGTGGTCGTTCTACGTTGATGGTTCCACGTATGGCGGCGCCCTGTCGTCGCAAGATCAAGGCTAATGTTTCGAGGCGGGCTCACGCTCGCCTCTTTTACTTAACAAAGGTCGCTTATGAAGTTATCTGGACGACTACGTCAGCAAATGACGAACCGCGCACGTGGTACGATCACGTTGAACGCGCCGAGTGTTGTGCAACTGCCTTACGGACGGGGCTTGATTAAAGTCGGCGGTCGGGGTGGTTCTGGTAACGCACCGACTGGCGGTAGTGTGGCGAACTACAACAGTCCGACCCCAGGCACAGTTGCTAACTACAATCCTCCGACTGGCGGCACGTACGCTGGAACCAATCCCACGGTAGCGGGTAATATCGCTGGTTACAATCCCACCAACGGCGGTAACGTAGCAGGTTACAACCCTACGACGCCGGGCAATGTGTCTGGCTACAATGCAGGTTCGCCCGGCAACGTTGCGAACTACAATGCTCCGTCAGGTGGTAATTTGGCGGGATACAATGCACCGACGCCAGGCACGGCATATACCAATCCAGACATCACAACGCCAGGCAACACCAATCAACCAACGTATTCGCCGGGATATACCAATCCACCGAGCGACCAAGAAACACATGTGCCAACTCGCAACGGATGTCCTGCCGGCTGGACATATGGCGGGTTAAACGATGGTTATAATTCCGGCACACAGTACCATGTCTGTTTCTTATCGCAGCCTGGCAACACCAATCCCGGCACGTACACACCAGGTTATACCAACCCGTCGAACATCACGTGGGGTAATCCTGCGACAAATGCCCCAGTGCCTGGAAACGCGTATTACAATCCGGTCTCGCCGGGCAATGCGAACTACAATTCACCAGTGCCTGGAAATGCCAATTACTACAGCCCAACATCGGGTACGGCAAACTACAACCCCACGTCGGGTGGCAATGCGATTTACAATCCTTCCACGGGCGGTAACGCACGCTACAATCCCACGGTAGCAGGCACAGCCAACTACAACCCTCCAGCTCCCGGTAACGCGAACTACAATTCGACCGTTCCCGGTAATGCGGGAACGCCTGCGGTTATTGGTGGTGTCGCGTTCCCAGGCGGTGCTGCGGGTTCTGTGGCGTCGTTCGTCTCGCCCGCTCCATCGAACATTTCGTACAACAAGAGTGGTGTGCCTATTAACGTGCCTCCGGGTGGTTATGTGGTCATTACCACGATTTAAAAAGGCTTTACCATGCAACTTGCAAAATGGTATCTCGTTTGCGATCGAGTGAATAAACGCGCGATCGATCTGATCGTGCTGCCAGACATCTGGGGACAAGCCACGGGTCTGCGTAACCAAAGCGATGAAGACTTGGAGTTCTTCTGGCAATGGTCCCCGCACACTGAAACCAACTTCTTAACCGTGGACCGCGCACTGGAACTCGATTACGACATCGAATCGATTACCAACGTCCTTGACATGAATAAGCCAGCCGTCTTGGAATGGGTACGCTCCATGCGTGATCCAGTTCTGGCAGCCACCGACAGCATCATCGTGTCAGATCGCTGGAATAGCTTGGATGTGGTTGCGCAAAACGACGCTACGGTGTTTCGTAATGCACTGCGTGACTTAACTACGCAGCAAGATCTATTCCGCCTGAAGTGGCCTAGCATTCCGCCTGTGCTCAATTTCCTGCGCAAGATGGATGTCAGTGCGATCACACAGCCAAGTGAAGAATTCTTGGCGATGTTTAGTGAGCCGTATCCAGCGCTGTCGTTAGCGGCTCGCCGGAGCAACATGTGGTTGCGCATCAAAGCAGAGCGCGACCGCCGCATTAATGGTGGTATCAAGATCATGGTTGACGGTAAGGCGTACTGGTTCTGGACTGACGATCCGTCCTGCAAACAGTACGCGCTGCTTGACGGTCACACCACACGTAACAACATGGCGTTAACCCAGGTCATCAACAACTGGAAAACCATGTCTGGAGAATTCGTCCCAATGACCGTGGCTATTTTGCGCGAAGTCATCGGGGCGGGTATCAGCAACGAAGGCGCTATCTTCGACGTTGCTGAAGACCACAATAAAGCGATGGCGGCATTGGAAGAACCTGAAAGTTACGACTTCAGTCAAGGCTGGCCAGCATCGTTCGAAGAGTATCAAGCTGCGATGGGGTTAATGTAGCGCGATACAATTTACCTTTAGAAAGGATCAGTAAGTGCAAGTTTTCTTCTACAAAGGTACCCGGCCCGGTTTGGCAGGTATCTATAGCTGGGGTGTGCGTAAAGTGACGCAGTCGCCTTACTCGCATTGTGAAATTCTGTTTAGTGACGGCATGTCTGCATCGGCGTCGTTTACCGATCATGGTGTGCGTTTCAAAAAGATCGACTATGAACCAGAACACTGGGACGTGATCGATCTGCCATCGGAACTGTTCGAAGCACGAGCACGTCAATGGTTCATCGAACACAACGGCGATCCGTACGATCTCCTGGGCAACGTGTACTTCCTGTTTAGCTTGATCGGCGGTGATAAAGACAAGTGGTTCTGCTCGGAAGCACTGGGCGCAGCCCTGGGTCTGCCAGAGCCATGGCGGTTCGATCCAGGCACGTTGTACGAAGCTGTGAAGTGGTTGTCCGAATCACTCAAAGCCCAACAAGCTTTGCAAGTGGCTGCATAGACGGCATAGACGTGGAGGGTCACCCCCTCCACGTTTTATGCTTTCAAATCGAAAAAGTCGTTGTTATCGTATGTCTATCAGTAATTTTTAATTTTACGAGGGTCATCATGGATGATGAAATCAACGTACTACGCGACCCGGAGGAAGAGCTTATTGAGTTGATCAATAAGGACAACATCACTCCCAAAGGCAGTATCAACTTAACGCTTGACGACGTTGAGTTATCTGACCCGGTCTCTGTTTCGTATGGCGGACGGAACACGCGCGTGACGGTTAAGGCCAAGCCGTCGTCAAAGTACACCGGCACCAAGGACGTGTTTTACAACCGGCTCGCACTTAGCGACTTGGGTTACATTGGCATCATTTCAGACGAACCGATCTCTGCCCAGATGATCCTTGAAATGATTACCAGCAAAAAAGGCATCTCGATGCTGGCCGACGATTTCGAGCCAATCATCATTCCTTACCTGGAAGCTGGTGAAGCGCTCAAGATCAATCTGATTGCCAAGCCCACGGCGATCAAGTGGTATGGCCAAACCCAAGCAGACTACGCATTCGGCATTCCAGCCGGTCTGGGATTACTGCACGAACTGATCCACAATACGTTGCCTACCCAAGGCTACTTAACACAGTAGGAGATACACATGTCTTTCAATGATTCAGTCGTCCAAGGCATTGCCGACTTCGACTTACTGCACCGCATCATGCACGGTCCAGCCAACGAAACCGTGGGAACGTCGGGTGGTCAAGTTCCTACCATCGCTAACGTGATTGCCGGTTTGTTCAGCCGGGTCATGGCTTCGATGAGCGCTGTCAGCACGACGGCGCTGAACTTGGATATGGAAGGTAACAAATCCTTCACCGTCCCCCAAGGCAAAGCGTTCCAGCCAGGTAACTGCGTTGTCGCTTATGCCGGCAATGAAAAATTCATCGCTGGTATCGTGCTCAGCTATACCGGCACCATGCTGACAATCAAACCTACGCTTGTGAACGGCGAAGGTTCGTCCAATAACTGGACCATCGGCTTTTCTGGCCCTGTGGGTCCACGCGGCGCGGCAGGCCTGCCTGGTAAAGACGGCAAGGATGCCACCAGCACCGGCACCGGCGGCTCGGTAGAAAAGCTGATCAGCAAACTGCCTTGGGAAGTCTGACCACTTTCCTCATCACCAATTACAATTACTGAGGTATTTTTCATGGCAACCAATCGCGTTATTGTCAAGGAAAGCGACAACGGCGGCATCTTCCCTCTGCGTGGGGATATGGATGTGCTGGTCAATTTCCGACCGACTGAAAGCTTTGGCATTCGTTTTGTGACGTATACCGATGCTGACTTCGTCATCAACTTCCAGGTGTGCAAAATCCGCCTGCCTGACCAGACGCTGGCTGACTCGATGAGTGTCGGCGGTAAAGCATCGCTCTTCGTCGAACTCAAGTTCAACGCCAAATACGACACGTGGGACATCGTCGGCCACAACCTGTTCGCAGCAACTGCCGGTTCTGGCGGTGGTGGCGGTAGCGGTGGTACTGTTGGCGGTGGTGGTGCACCAGACGTCACCACTGGTAATCGTCCAGAAGTGCTGCTGCTGCCTGACGCTAACGGTGTGTTGACACCAGACGGCAGCATCTCGAACCGTTTCCGTTTCCAGATGACACGCAACATCACGCTGGCCAATCCGGTGAACTTCTTCAACAACGAACACATCTACCTGACCGGCTACCAAGACGAAGGCGGTGGTAAGAAGATTTCGTTTGGTCGTGCACTGATGCTGCCAGGCCAGATGCCGTTCGTACCACCGCTGAACCCGAATGCGGCTTTCTTGATGGAACTGCGTCCAACGCAACACATCAAGACCGGCGCACTGAACTGGGCACTCTGGGGCTATCCAGACAAAGCCATGGCCAACGGTCTGGGCTTGGTGACAGAGCTGACCATGTTCGGCGACAAGAAATACTACACCATGGCGCAAACGTTCGCAGACGCCAAAGGTGGCGGCACAATCAAGATCCTGCGTAACGGCCTGTCGGCTGAAGTCACGGCAACGTTGGAATGCCAAGCAGGCAACACCTACACCGTGGCTGGTATGCCGATCATCACCAACTCCGAAGACAAGCGTCCGACGCTGGAACTGTTGGGTGTGGACTTTGGTAGTGGCGGTGCGAATCGTCCGGCCTGGGGTAAAGCGCTGCTGAACTTCGAAGGCTCGGGCAAAGTTTACGTACGTGACCTGATCATCCAAGGCACGCGCGCTGAAGACGGCTCCGGTCGTGGTATCTGCCCGAACGGCACTGTAGAGATCCACGTGAATAACGTGCGCCTCTACAACAACAACAACGGCATGATGTGGGGTCATATGGCCTCGACCATCTACGTTACCGATTCTCAGTTCGACTTTAACGGTATCGGTACCGAAGGTCGTGAAGACGGTTACACGCACAACCTGTACGCTGGTCACAGCGATGGTGTGGTTGCTTTGCGCTGCTCGTTCACCCGCTCGCAAAAGGGTCACGACTTCAAGAGCCGCGCTGCCTACAGCGAACTCAAGCAATGCTTCCTGAGCGGCGCCAACGAAGGTCGTGAACTGGAACTGCCAAACGGTGGTCGTCTGCTGGCTGAACACTGCGTCTTCGAGAAGGTCGGCGGTAAAGATGGTCAGAACGACTTGTGCGTGTTTGGTCAAGAAGGTATTGAGAAGGATCGTCCGCGTGAGTACATCATGCGCAACTGCCGCTTCATCAACCAACGCGGCGCTGGTACGACTTCGACCTTCGTGCACAACATGGACGCGGAAGTTCCTTGCCGGATCATCGATCCTGAGTTCGTCGGCGACTGGACTCTGGCGCGCCCTGACAAAGGCTTGATCAACTGCATCGTGGAATACACGGGCGGTCCGCTCGGCCCACAACTGCCAGTTGGTCACCCATTCGTCGAGATGACCCCACCGGTTTAATCCCAACATACACCGATGCCGGTTATCCGGCATCGCTTACGTGGAGTAATTATGGCACTGAATAATCTGCAAATTACCACTGAACACAATCGTGCGCAGATCGATTTGCATGGCGACATGGACGTAACGTTGGGCGTGGGTTTGCCTGCATCGTTCAACGTCCTTTTCTTTACAACCACCAGTGAGAAGTTCGCGATCAAAACGATCGAAACCATCATCGGTCTGGATGGTAAAGCTACCCAGCTGTTGAACTTTGGCGGTTCGCCCGGCCTGTCCATCAAGCTGGCTTACAACGCCACTGATAAGAAGTGGATGGTGGTTGACAACAACATCATGCGTAGCAGCGGTGTGAGTGAACACCTGATCGGCGAATACGAGTGGGAAAAGGAAGCGCTCCCAACCATTCGTGTGGCGGCCATCCCAGGTAGCGTCACCGCCGCTGGCAACGTGACGATCACGGCAACGGTCTCATCGCCTTATACGGTGGACTATGTCGAGTTCTACCGTAACGATGTCAAGGTCGCTACTGACCGCGCAGCGCCGTACTCGTTCGTTGATCCGGTCACGATCGCCAACAACGGTAGTATTTCGTATCACGCTAAGCTGTTCGATACGCGCAACAACATCATTTCCAGCGAACCCGTAACGGTGGTGGTTAATATCGCTCCGCCTGTGGTGGAACCTGAACCAACACCAGATTCGACGCCACCGTCGGTCAACATGTCGGTCGATACAACCAGCTTCACAGCACCTGGCATCTTAACGTTGACGGCGCAAGCCAACGACGATGTGGGCGTAACCAAAGTTGAGTTCCTGCGCAATGGCGTGGTGTTCGCGGTCAAGACGGTTGCACCTTACAGCACCACGCAAGGCATCACCGATGCGGACAACGGCACGATTGTCTACGCCGCGCGCGCACACGACTCGCGTAACTCGACGACGACGCCTTCGGTAAATGTGAGTGTGCAGATTTCCAAGCCATCGGAAGTCACGCAGTTAACCGTCGACACAAGTATCACCAGTTCCACGGAAGGTTCTATCGCCATCGCTGACAGCGGTACGAGCGCAACCGGTAAACGACTGGCTGCGGCGCAGGCGATCATCGATCAGATGTCGCCATCGCACACGCTGAACATCTACCGTGATGGTTTGACCATCTTCAGCGCCAAGTTCGCCGGACCCATGACCATCTACAACGATGGCAAGGATATCGGCGTTGGACTGAACGATGTGGTCTCGGGCGTAGCTACTCGCTCGGCGGACATCAACACCGGTAAGTGGGCGTTCCAGCTGGTGGGTGGTGCTTCGGGTCAGCGTTTGATTGCAGGTACCGTGGGTCCAACCGGATCGGGCGCTGACATCATTCTGCAAGACTCGCCGTTCCAAGGCCAGCAGTTCGACGCTATCGTCATCTTCATCCTCGATCGTTCGATCGACGGTTTGTCTTAATTTTCGAGGTATTTCATGCTTACATGTGATCGTGTGTTAGCCAATGCAGTGCGTAAGCTCGGCGATAAACAAAGCCAAATGAGCTACATCGCCAATGCATTGGGTCCTAACCGTGTGGTACGAGCGTGGCACGACGCCAGCGGTACTGCGAAGTACCCAGCATTAACCGGCACCGAAATCATCAGCCTGCAAATGGATGGTAATTTGAGTCTGGCCGGCGGCTCCATCACGGGCTTGGGCTTTACCAACAAAGTCAACAAGTTCCTGCCGAACATCAACCTGGCTACTGGCCAGGCAGTCATGCGTATCGAAGGTAACGGCCACTATATCCAAGGTACACTGGGTCTGCTTGGCAACTTCGACTTCTCGCTGTCGGCCAACCCAGATCCACTGCGCGGCCTGGCGTTCTCCAATGCATCGCGCATGAACGCGCCGGTGTTTGTGCCGTCGGGTACCGGCCCTAAAGCCCCCGATAAAGTGCGCACATCGCCGCACCGCATCAAACTGTACGACTGGAGCGATCCACGTTCGCCAGTGCTGGTCAAATCGATTCCCTTCGACAACCGTCAACCTGACTGGGTGTACGAAGATGCTGAGATGGCCCGCAGTACAGGTGACGCGGCTGTGTGGCAGACCGAGAATGCGTTCTGGGATAACTTCAGTCTGGGCGCTACGCTCGTGATTGCGGACCCAAGCTGCACCGAAGTCGGCAACGTTCCGCTGTACCAGATCATGGTCGGCTGGAAGTACGAAGCGTCGTGGAGCACCTACCCACGCAGCAACACGCAGATGCGCGAAACCGTGGTGATGAACCCACCACCGTACAAGATCGTGGTTGAAGACCAGAACGGCACTACGATGTACGTCTGGGAAATGCACGATGGTTCGCCAATCAACGACTTCCGTCTGTATTCGGGTAACAGTCACCGTGGTGGTCGCTCCGCTACCGCAGCGCTGCAACCGCAGTTCAACACGATGATGATGCTGTTCTGGCAGAACACCCGCCCGCGCCGCACCGACTTCATCGAGAAGCTGTACCCTGGTTCGCTGAACTTCCGCCAGACGATGTCCAAGAGCTACCTGAGTATGATCAGCGTTGAACCGCTGCTCACCGGTGGCTACGGCGGTAACTCGGCCAACGGCCTGGCACACATGTACTACTCGACCAAATGGCCGAACGTGTATGGTCCACAACCGATTACCGACCCGTACATCAGCGCTGGTGCCAACAACGTGTACAGTGCGCTGTACAACGCGTGGGCGCAGGGTTACGGCTACGAGCCCGGTGCATTTGGTAACCACAACTGGTATACCTCGCCAGGTGGTCCACGCGGTGACCGCTGCGTCATCCCAACGTTCCTGGCCATGTACCTGACGGACCCAAGTGGTTACCGTCTGCAAGGCAATGTGCCGCACCGTGAGCTGGTTGATGAATGGTTCAAGAACTCCTGGAACCACAGTAACCACCACCTGACGAACGCGGCCACTTTGGCCACGATCCCGCTCGATGAAGTCATTGGCGATGAATGGGTGCTGGACGCAGCGTACTACGGCGTCTACCCACGTGACAAATCGATCCTGATGTGCGGCGACCAACGTGAAGGTACGTCCCAGCGTCACTACGACCTCGAAGGTAACATGTACATCTCGGGTTGGGCCCGCGATCCACTGCACGACTACCACAGCCGTGGTTGGGCGTCGATGGCGTTTTGCAGCCCAGCGCATGGTATCGGTAGTAAGTTCGATACCTTGACCTCGATGATGTTGCACCAGAACCCGTACAAAGATCCGACCGATTATTACATGGTGCGGACAATGGCATGGCACTGGATGCACCTCGTGATCGCATGGAAGAATGCTAGTCAGCATCCGACCCTGGGTATCCCACGCATCAAGATCGAGAACCACTTCGCCAAGATGCTCGAAGCGTACTACAACACATTCTACAAGCGTGTGTTCATCGACATGGACCAAGACCCAACCGCAGTCATCATGCGTAATCTGGGTATCAGCGTTGACTGGTCGAATGGTCGTTGGGGTGACAAAGGCGGTCGTCTGGGCTTCTACATGGCTCACGTGCTCCAGCTGATGAAACAGACCGGTATGTGGCACGCCATGATTCGTCGTGGTACAGTGTATGAGACCGTCCTGAAAAATCTCATCGAGAACATGGACCGGTACTGCTTCGGCATGATCACCGACGGTCGCGGCGCTGCAACTGGCTACCAAGCTATCGGCGGCAACAACTACGACGTCTCCACCATCCCTAGCGACTGGGCTGACTGGTACGAACGCAACAAGAACGAGCCTTGGGCTGGTGACTTCGTGCACCGCGCTGAATGGCTCAACGGTCAGAACCGCTATGGCCCAATCGAGTACAACCCGAATGAAGACGTCGGTAACTCGAACATGGTGTCCTACGCCCGTATCCGCCGTGACTACTTCCCTGAGATCCCACATCCGAAGCTGCAAGCGGCTAACGATGAGTTCGATCGCTACGAAGCCATTGTCGCAGCGAAGGTGGCAGCGGAACCGGTCGATCGTAACAAGTACGATCTCGACTACAAGTACCGTTGCCAAGGCTTGTCGCCGTTCAAGGGACCGAAACCAGGCAATCTCGTTTTAGCGTAACAACACTAGCAGGTGGGCTTCGGCTCGCCTGCTTTTTCTCTGTAATTAAAAAGAGGTCAAAATGGCTGTTTACACTACCCCTATGGGTAATCAGGTTCGCTTAAAGCTCAAAGGCTCGATCGTCGAGAGCGGTAGTGAGCCGAACTGGAGCTATAGCGGCGCAGCTGCTGGTGTTCCAAACACACAGCGTACCGGTATTTTCCCAGGCATTATCCCTGCCAACCAAAATGGCTCGATCGCCATCAAGGTCACAACGCCGGGTGAAATCTCCCTGGCACTGCACAAGAGCACCACGCAACCGGCTGACGGTACGGACTTCGACTTCCGTTCGACGATTCGTTCGTCGACGCAAACGTATCAGCCAGTCAAACCCGGTCAAGCTACCGACACCCCTGAACTGCCGAAGGTCGACGACATCATGCAGATGCGTCGCCAAGACACCACCATCGTCGCTGAACTCTCGCGTGATAATGGCGCCACGTGGATCACGTTGGTAACCTGGACCGGCGTGCCGTTCACCCAAGAACTGACCGGTATGCTGTTCCTGGGTGTGGGTACCGTCATCGGTGGCCTTTACAGCAAAGGTCTGCGTCTGGGCGCCGCCTTCGATACGTTCGAAGGTCTGGCTGCTGGTACGTCGCTCACCAACCGGCTGTGGAAGAGTGGTGACTTTAGCTGGCCAACCGATGCTCTGGTGCGTCTGAAAGCCAACGGCGCCGGTTACGTGACACGTGACCTGACGCTGAACGACACTCGCACCGTGGCGCGCCTGACCATGCGTGAAGGCGACCTCGGTTTGGCAGTGGCATTCAAGCACACCAACACTGACGAAACCTTAACTCCGATCTTGCGTATCGGTTGCGATAGCTCAGGCGCTGCCGGTATGCAGGTCAAGCTCGTGGGTGGTCGAATGCTGGCCTTGGAGCAGGGTTATGGACTCGACGGCGGTAGCAATTCAGTACCTGCCGTCCTCATGCTCGACCAGGAATACCTGTTCGAAGCATCGCTCTCGGACGATGCCAGCGGCAAAGTGTACAACTTCCGCCTGATGCGCGCTCCTGGCGGCGCCCGTACCAGTCTGGTAGCACAAGGTACGGTTACCGCAAAATACGTACACACCGGTGGTCGCATGGCGATCGAAGCTTCGACACAGTCCAATGAAATGGACCCAATCCAGCGTGTGGAAGCACTCACGACGCCTGTGGCGATCATCGACCAAGGTGGTTCGGCTTTCCCAGTAGATGATGGCGTTGTCATTACCTCGCTCATCGGTAAAGGCGCCGACTGCCACTTCGCTGAAATCGCTGACTGGTGGAATTGGGTGCCTGAAAGTCTGGTGGCCCAAAGGCGTAGTCACGTCGGTCTGCTCGACAAGACTGCAGTGTTCGCTTATCCCACCCTGAACATGTCCGGCAAGACGACCAGCCCTGAGTTCAGCCTGTTGCTGCGCCCACGTCCAGGTCATGCTTGGTACGAGCACCCAGACTTCCTGACGGGTCCACTGCGCTACAACCCAGAGCGTGGTGTGGCAATCGAACTGAGCTACCAGTACAACGATCTGCTTACAGTGGGTTGCGAAAACTTCGCGGTTGAGAGTTGCCAGATCAAGAGCAAAGACCAAGCATGGTCGGGTGGCTGCTTGGTGCGCGTTGCGGCGTATAACAGCCCACTGCGCATGAACTTTATCGACACCGGCGTTATCGCTGGCCGCTGGAGTGTTGGTGTCAAGACCATGGGTGATGGCCACTACGGCAACATCGTTTGGATTCCAGGTTCGCCCGAATTCGCGGTGCACCACGACACCCAAGGCGGTTTCTGGGAAAACAACACGATCGTCGGCGCTTCGGATGGCGGAGCAGCTACCGATACCATCGCGCTTACCAGCTCACGCGGCACTCATCGTAACAACGCTTTCTTCGGCTTCGCAGAGAACTTCCGCTCTTACTACGGTACGGCAGTGGACTTCCTTAACTGCGCTACCGACAAAGCAGAAAACATGGCGTTTGCTGTGTCGACCGGTAAGAAAGAAAACAATCTGTATGGTCTGGCCGCAACTGACCAGTTCATGAACACCACCAAGCTCGGTTGCGACTTGCGCGTGAAGGAAGGTTCGGCATTCTACAACGCTGGCGCAACGCCAAGTTCGTGGAACACCCGCTCCATCAACGGCGCTCGTGTCAAGCAAGGTGTGGTTGACATCGGTGCATGGGAAGCGCCGCGGCGTCTGCCAAGCAAAATCGTGATCAGCGGTAAAGCCACCAACACCACCGGTTACACCACCCCGATCCGCGTCACCCTCAACCAAGTGCTGGTCGGTGATGAAACACAAACCGTCAAGATGTCCGATGGCGCGCAAGGTGTGTTTACGCCAGCAACGTTCATCCTGTCGGCGGCTCAACCATTCCAAGACGTGGTGTACGCTTCGGCTGGTGATCTGGGCGCTCGCACGATCACGGCCATGGACCACATGGGCACTTACGACATTGCTGACGGCACGTTCGCCATGCAAGTCATCGCGCCTTCGCCAGCGACCAAGCTCGTGGTGGAAAACGTGGTAGCAGGTAAAGTGGGCGAAGCGGTAACGTTCACCCTCTCGACTGACAACCCACTGTTTAGCGATCACTCGATCGTCTACACGCTGTCCTCGGACGGCCCTGGTGTGTTTGCGGAAAAGACCGGCACCCTGAACAAAGGTAACCTCAACGACGTCATCTCGTTCATGCCGCTCGATTCGGGTGACTACAACATCACCATTTCGCCTAACGGCAATCTGGCGATGGCAACGATGGTGGTGAAAGTAACTGTAGCGGCGCTGCCTCCGACCTATGGTCCGGGCGAGAACCGTTACTACGTGGGTCCGGGTCGTCAGTTCCTGACCATGGATGCATGTATTGCTTACATCAACAATCGCGATCTGGTGACGGACAAAGCCTCGATCTTCGTCCATGTGGCTGGCAACATTTCGGTCAAGGGCCAAATCTCGCTGACACAAGACTCGACATATTTCGTCACCATCTTGCCATCGGGTAGTAAAGGTTATCGCACCAAAGCTACCATGGGTAAATTCCATTACCCGGACGATGGTGCCGAGATGACGTTTGCGGGCGGTGACTTCAAAGTGCCACCAGGCACGGTCGTGAAAGAAATGCGTCTGAAGTTTAGTGACGGCTCGCGCCTGAACTTTACTGGCCTGCGCACGGGTTCGGTGATGAGTTACTTGCGAGACAATCGCATTTTCGTTGAGCGTCTGGGAACGGATTGGGTGATTGGTTGCGGCGAGTTCGCCTCCAGTTTGGAAATCTTCAACAACGTGTTTGTTGCTACCCGCCCTGGTGTAGTGGCTGGTCTGGGTGACGGCTACGGCGCGATCTACGGTAACACCTTTGTTGGTCTGGGTGCTGCTGTGGGTGACGTTACGTTGGCGTTTGGTTACTACGGTAATCCAGGCGGTCAACAAGTTATCCAGAACAACGTGTTCTTGGATTGCGGTGGCTGGCCAATGAACTTTGCCAACACGGCGCCAAACCGCTACAATCCGGACTTCTTCACCAACAACTACACCAACACACCGCTGTCGGGCGCAAAAGACTTGGTGCTGCCAATCGGTATGTTGGCACACACCACGAGTGCTCTGGTCGTGGACAAAGCGCTGGATCTGCGTCCTGCTGAAAACAGCATGCTGCTGGGTAAGGCAACGGCGATCGCGATTTCGAAGAACGATGGTGCGGGTAACAACCGCGGCTTCCAACCAGACATCGGCGCATTCCAGCGCACACCAGCTACTACACTGCCGATCGTGACAGCAACCAAGCAAGACCTCCAAGGTCAGATGTTGAAGTTGGGTGTGTCGTTGGTCAACACGGTCGACACGCTGAATGTCATCGTCGAAGCTGATGGTAGCGGCGGCGCAAGCCGTGGTCCGCTGCCAGTGACGTTTACCGCCACAGACGCTGCAATCGACATCAGCAGCTTGACGCCAGGTAAGTACAAGGCGCCAGTCTTCACAGCAGCTAACGCGGGTGGTTCGGGCAAGTCGACGGGCTTCCTGCCATTTACCATCGACCCAATCGTGGTCAATGCAACACTGGCTGACTTTATCGGCGTGACCGATACGGTGCTCGCGCAAGGTCGTCCTAAGTTGCCGTTCCGTGGTACGACGAACGGTTCGGTGGTTGATCTGTTGCCACCGACTGTGAAGCTCTCCGCAAACCAGACCAACTTCATCGAACAAGGTTTCGTCGAACTGACGGCTGAAGTGGGCGATGACGTGGGTGTAACCAAGGTTGAGTTCTACAAGAACGATATCCTGGCCATGGTGCGTGAGGCTGCGCCTTGGACTTACTCGCTGTTGATGTCAGCTACCTCGACCAAAACATCGGTCTGGAAAGCCAAGGCGTTTGACCTGTCCGGCAAGTCCACTACCAGCGATGCGGTCAATGTGTATTCCAACATCCCATCGCCTGATCTGGTTGCGCCAACGGTGGTGAGCATTGTCGCCAACGACAAGCACAACCTGACGATCGAATTCTCGCGCGCTATGAACACGGCGCCTGACTACGACTTCGCAGGTTCCGGCAGTTACGCGCTGGGTGACCACATGGTGATGTCTTCGCGCTGGCTCGATGGTAGCAATACCAAACTGAGCATGGGTCTGGACGGTCACTGGACGATGGCTGCTGGTGAAGTGTTGTCGTTCTCGTACATCCAAAACAAGATCCGCGGCTGGCGTAGCGCTGATGGCGTGTTGGTCGGTTCGTTGCACGACATCCCGGTTACCAACAACATCCCAGTGGAACTGAAGGAGCCGCTGCACCATGCTGTTAGCAACATCGGCGCTAACCTGCCGATCGCGTCGACGCCATGGACTCGCGGTAGCGCGAGCTGGGAACCAAACACCAAGCTGGTCGGTAAAACCGGTGGTGGTGTGGTGCCAGGTGCAGGTAACCCAGTGATCGCTGGTATCGCCCGTAGCGGTGAGTTCTTCAACGATGGTTACTTCTACCAACGTGGTCTGGCGGTCTTCTTCAAGATGAACGCGGCAACTGATTCGGCGTACGGTCTCATCCTGCGTTCGGACAACAGTGAGACAGCGTTTGGTAAAGGTCTGCGCGTTTGGGTAACCAACGACGGCGTGGTGCATTTCAACCACGTACCTGAAAGCAGCATCACCCCAACGGTGTTGCCGGATATCCCAACGTCGGCGCTGGTAGCTGGTCAAGAGTACTGCCTGGAAATTCAGCAGTTTCTCATCAGTGGCTTCTCGGTGTACGAGTACCGTCTGTCTGCAAGCGCTAACCGCGTACGTGGTGCGACGCTGGCGAGTGTGCGGTTCCATACCACGGAATCGAGCAACTCGCCGTACATGAAAGTCTACGCGGTCAATCCATCGGCCACGCCAGCGACCATCACGCACTTCGAAGGTCCAACTGGCTTCTTCGGCGCACCAGAAGTCTGGCCAGCCATGACTCTGCCAAACAAGGCACGTTTGTCGAAACTGTCAAACATTGTCGAGAGCGGCTCGGCGCCGGATTACGTCTACACCGGTAAAGGTGCGATGCTGGCCGACACCCCAGGTGGCGTGTTCGATCTGATGTTCAGTAATCGCGCATGGGCCTCCAACGGTATCCAAGCGACGCTGGGTGATCAGATCAACGACATCCATCTGGCAGTTTGCATGAGCAAGACGGCAAACGTCGTTGGTGAGTTGTTACCAGTGAAGAACACGCTGATGGCCATTCGTGCATCGGCGGTGGGTAAGAAGTACGAAGTGTTGGTCAACAACAAACTGCGTGCTGCCCAGAAACAGGTAACCATCGCTGCTGGTGACATGATCCGTATCCGCTGCGTAGCAACGGCGATCTTCGCTGAAGTCATGAAGAACGGCGTGTGGATCAAGCTCGGCTACATCCGTAGCGCTACCAATCCTGACGGCAGTAACTCGATGATGTACAGTCAGTTGCTGCTGCCAGGTAACTCGACGGTCTCGGGTTTGAAATACTAATCGAGTAATCGGTTGTTAATCTTAGATTAACCATAGACTCCCTCCCGGCCTTGCGGCTGGGAGGGGGCTTATGCCGTCATGTGGTACTAGAATATTTCACGTCCATATTACACAGGTAGATAGAACAACCAATGTTCTACGACATGTCTAAACTCTTCCTGAAAGGAACATCATGCTCGACCGTACCGTTAGTAACCGCATTGCGATGCTGCGCCCACTTTTGATCATCGCCATGGTGTTCTCTCACATGCAGAGTACATCGATCAACATGTCGGACATCGATCCTGGCTTTTTCAATCACGTCGGCGCATTCTTCATCCACGGCATTGCGCGTGGTACGGTGCCTACCATGTCAATGATTGCTGGCTTCCTACTCTTTAGCATGAGCCTTGATTTACAGTTTACCAAGATGGTCAAGAAAAAGATGACTACACTGGTCATTCCTTTCATCGCTTTCAATCTCGCCTACGTCGCCTATGTGGTCGTATGCGACATTGTGTTCAAAGAAAACCGTCTAGGCGACTTGGCTACTTTGGCAGCAAGCATCGGTTGGTTTGATGTCTTGTTTGGTTTTGGTCAATACCCAGTTAACGCACCGTTGTACTTTGTGCGTGACCTGATTGTCTTTAGCCTGATGGCCCCGCTTTTGGGCGGCATCATGCGTACTCTCCCAGTCTTGGGTCTGGCTGGCTTGATCGTGATCTTCGGTTTCAATCACGACGGCAATCTGGTGTTTCGTAGTTCCAGCCTCATCCTGTTCTATATCGGCGGGATGGCAGCAGTCTACAAATGGGACCTCCTGGCAATGGACAAGTATGCTAAACCATGCGCTGTGATTTTCCTGCTCTTGTGCCTGGCGTTGATGGCGTTTAAGATGGCCGACAACACGATCCTCGTGATGGCTGCGCCCTTCTTGATCTGGCCAGCAGCATCGCTCTTGAGCAAAACCCGTATCGAAGCCTGGGGTCTGAAACATGCTAAGTACAGCTTCTTCATCTTTGCGGCGCACATGCCGTTGATGGAACTGACCTGGCTGGCTGTGACGGGTCCACTCAAGTTTGTGCCATACATCGTTTACTGGGCTATCACCCCGTTTGCAGTGTCGGCATTCTTGATGGTCGTCTACAACGTGAGCATGCGTGTTGCGCCTACGGCGTTTAACATCATGGTCGGCGCACGTCCTGCGAAACCGAAGTATGCAGATCGTCGCAAAACCGCGCGTCCTGTCAACGCTCCTGTCTACTCGGCAGAAGAGCGCATGACACTCGCGCATTAATTAATCCATCCTTATAACCAACAACATAAAGGAACTATCATGAGCAGTATTACTTACAGTGTCAACAACGAACTTTACGCCGCCCAACACTTGATTCTCGGATGGACGATCTGGGCTGACGGCGGGCGTCCATGTCCGGTGAGTCATTTGTATTCCCACTACGAACTTTACGGCATCAAGCAAATGCGTGATTTGTTTTCTGGACCGACTTATCCACAAGGCCTGCGTGATGCGTTCGATGCAGTAATCGCATTGGCCGAAGCCAAGGAGCGGCGAGCGGCGAGCGAACTGGCAGATCGCTACGAGGCGGCTGAAGCCTGTGCTGAAGCCATGGTCGACAAGCAGATTCGAGAACTGCGTGACCAACTCAAAACTTGTCAAGAGCTTAACCAGCAGGCTCTGACGCAAATTGCGATCATGTGGGTTAGCGCTCGAATGGCAGAAACTACGTCCGTACCTGAGATTCAGCGCCTGATCCGTCTGAAGTCATTTATCATGGACCGGGTGTTTCAGTTTAGCTGGCGTGATTATGGATTGCATGGCAAGTTTCTTGCAAGCACAGATTGCCGTGTTTGTGTGAAAAAGCCAGCCACAGAAGAACTCGCGGAATTGATTCTTGGGATCATCCCGTTTGAGCGGTAATACAAGAGAGACCTTCGGGTCTCTTTTTTTTTGTTTGTTTCTGTGAGAGTAAGTAAGGAGTGAGCTATTAGCTTAAAGCTAATAGCTAGGTATAGAGGTGAAAGTTGCCTAGGGGATGGAGGGTTGTGGAGGGGGTAGCAAGCGATTAACCACCTGCCTTGTGGGCAAGTAGGAGTTAATTTGGCTCAACTGTTAATGGTTCTAAATAGAAATAAACCTATATCACTTCTGTGTATTCTTTAATGGAATGAAAGGAATCTAAATGATGACAAAAACTAACGGTGGAGTATGGGTTCCTCCCAGCTCGTTGTTCAAACTACCTCCTGAATTACGAGCTCGCGCAGAAGCCCTTCTTGCTAAGCCAATGGATGCGACGGCTTACGCAGAGTCAGAAGCTTTGGGTATCGATCTTCAGAATTTCTTTCATCCTCATGTTCCATATCTCGGTCAGATGGAAAGCGATGATGGGTTGTTGATGGATCGCATCGTCGCTGCGCGTGACAAGTATGTGGCCGATGCAGATAATCAAAAGCTGTATTTCGAGAAGCTTCAAGCGGGTATGGCCATGGCTCTCGAAGCTGCCCATTTCTTGGGAGGTCATTTACAGATTTCCTATCAACCCAAGAAAAACGTGGAACCCAAGGAGCCGTGACGTGGCCACCATTGAAACTCAGAAGTATGCGGATCTTGATCGATTGAGGTCCCAACTCAATGGTACAGTAGCGGCCATTGATCACCGTGAAGTTGATCTGGAACTGCTGAACTCGGCAATCAAATTGTCAGAGAAACTTACCAGCCTGTTGCAAGGTATCAAAACCGAGATCACTCAATGAAGGAGCCGTAACATGGTCATGCTAAGAAAGCACATTGATCGCAATCTCCAGATGTTTAAAGACTATCTGGAAACGGGCGATCTCGCAGCAGTGGGACTAAAGCATGGCTTGCAGGAGCGTTCTGCCTACAGCACCGTCGGCACTGTGCGCATGCATATCCTGCGGATGCTCGATCGTTACCAGATGCCTTTGCCCAAGAACCGCAAGCGTGTCGACGTCAAGAATGAAAAGGCTTATTGGCTTGATATGCTGCAAACGTATCACGTCTACTTGACTGAGTACTACGAAGTCAATATGAGTAGTCTGGTGGGCAAGATCGGGATCAACGGGATGGCGGTTGAAAAGCTCAATCGTTTGGAGATCTACACGGTCAGCGATTTACTTGGTGCGATGCAAACGGATAAGCCAGTCTTGGCTAAGACATTCAAGTATATCTATCCAAGCATCAAAGACATCGAAAAGCGTCTGCAGAAACTGGGTCTTGATCCGTATGGTGGTCGTGAACAAACCATCAAACAACCGGAACAAATACTCACAGCTACAGTTCCGCTTTAAAAATACCGTAAACACATTCTTTATGGCGTAGTACCCCGATAACCAATAACTAAATAACGTTATGAAGAACCTTACACCTAGCGTCATTGTTCTGATACGTCAAGATGGGTCGAGAGCTTATTTGCCCGCCAGTGCTACTTGCCCCACAATTGAGGAAGTACCGGCCGAAGCACTTGGTCGTTTGGGTGAGTTGGAGATCATCCGCCAGTCGTATAAGCGTGTACATTTTCATGGGTTGACTGACGACCGTGAAAAGTTGCCGTTCATTGTCAGTCGAGAAGTCTTCGATGCATTACCTGATGACGCTACCGACTTCGTTATGTGCGATGTCGAGACCGCTATCGTGAATGGTTTGGGCTTGCCTCATGTCATTCGTCGTTTCATTGCAAAACCCGCAGCACAAATCCCCTTTAAAGCAGTCTAACAATTAACAACATTCAAGGATACTATCATGTTCGGATTCGGTAACAAAGACAAAAAAGCAGACAACTCGGTCACCATCAAATTCTCGCTGATGGCCCCAGTGCTGTTCCACAAAGACTGCAACGGTCTTCCTGAGCACGGCAAGCTGTGCGCTGAACACGCGACCCTGAACGTCAGCAAGAGCGACGGCGTGCGCTTCCACTTCGAAGGCATCGAACCACCGCAGATGACGGCTGAAGTTCTGGCCTACATCACCGACCAAGCTGAGCGCCAAGGTTACATCGTGCATTACCTGCACAGCTACGTGAACGTGCTGAACCAACTGCCAGCACCGGTTCTGCGTCCACGTTCGGCAACCCCGGCACCAGTGCTGCACGCCTCGCCCAACACTTCCGCACGCGGTCACAACCGCAGCCTGCGTAAGCCAGCTGAACCCACGCAAGCGGCAGCAGCGTAATCGGCCGGAGAAGTAAGGTCATACTAGCCCTCCTCCACTCAACGAGTGGGGGAGTTGGCTTACTCTATTTATTTTTTTGGATTGTTGAATTATGACAACGAAAACCTATCTGGTTAAAAAGTGCAAAGAAGACGGATCAACACCCATGGGGGAATGCCCGGAAGTTGAAATCGAAGCGCCTACACTGCCGTGGCACAACGACTACCAAAGCTTGTTGGCCGAGTTTTACAAGCGTTACCCAGAATGGTTAATTGTCAGCTGGGGACACAAAGCAGAAATCTTGGCGCATCGCGCCGCTCACAATAACTAACACGAAGAAATCATGTCCACGATCAAAGGTAAGTTCTTGACACTCGAAGGCGTTGACGCCAGTGGGAAGTCCACCAACATTCAACCGTTGGCGGAACATTTGCGCTCCCGCGGTTATAAGGTTCACGTGACGCGTGAGCCAGGTGGCAGTCCAGCTGCGGAAGCGATTCGCGGTGTCTTACTCAACAAGGATCTGGAAATGTCGGATGCGACTGAGCTTTTGCTCTTTCTCGCGGCGCGGCGTGACCACGTTGAGAAAGTCATCAAGCCCTATCTCGAAAAGGGTTACGTCGTGATCTCCGATCGCTTCAGTGATACGATGTACGCTTACCAAGGACATGCTCGTGGTCTGAGCGAAATGATGTTGTCGTTAGAGCAGACACTCGGCGGGGAGATCGAACCTGACTATACGCTGTTCTTCGATATCCCCTTCGAAGAAAGCTGCCGGCGCTTAGCAGCCCGTACTGAAAAGCAAGATCGCATGGACTTACAAGCCAGCGACTTCCGCCGTCGTTGTTTTGACGGTTACCAAATCCGCTTCAAAGAAAACCAACACCGCATGCACCGGATCGATGCTCTACCTAACTCCAAGGTCGTGAAAGAGAAAGTGCTCGCCTGGGCTAACACAGTGTTTGAAAACCTGAACTAAGTCATGGTCAAACACAAAGGGCTGAGCATTCGTGTCGGTACCAAGACATTCCATGATGTCGGTAAGATGAACCGCAGTGGCCTATGGACCGTACAAGACGCCATAGAACGCGAGCAGTCCAACGTCAGTCATGCATTGCAAGGCAACGTCTCAGCGGCAACAACCGTGCAGCTGCACAACAAAATGCGAAGTCTGGAAAAGCGTGCTGAACGTGTGCGTCAACTGATTCGTTGTTTACATAACCAATAAAGAAAAGTATGCCAAATATCAAAGCAGGTGGCCGTGTCTTCCGTGATGTGCAAAAGATGGACATGGAACAACTTCAAACGGTGCGCATTGCGCTCGTGAAAGAGATGCAGAAGCTGGTAGCGTCGGCGCAACGACAAAAGCTGGCGGAGAATCCTTCGCGCGCTGCCAGGGGCTTGATGTCACAGATGGATAGCACGATGCAGCAACTGGAGCACCGCCTCAAGATGGTTGATGGCTTTGCCAAACAAACCATCAAGAAAGCCATCCCGGAAGTGCCCAAGCATTACCTCGACAAACAGGAAGGTGCAGCCGATGAATAAGTCAGACACCGAACCGCTGCGTCCGATCACTGAAGTTATCGGACAGCCAAACAAGTATCATCCGTTTATCGACGTCGATGGTAACGGCTCGATCATCATCACGGCGCTCAAGCTTATTCCGCAAAACGAGAAGAGCTTGATCTTTACGAACATCTCGGGCATGTTCAACGACAAAGGTTTCGCTGAGCCGGATGACGCTAGCGTCATTACGTACGACTTCAATGAAGCGAAGATCTTCGTGGGTAACTTGGCTGGTTACGCTGATATGGCGATCAACGACATCGAACGTCTGTACCGGAACGAGATCGATTCGCTGGGCCTGCGTAATCTGCCTAACCTCACGTACGATGATTTGTCAGATGAACCGATTGACTACAACGTCGCGGCGATTCAATGGCAGCGCAGTGACTTTGACAAGATCATCGCGTACATCACGTTGACGTACAAAAACAATGTCAGCCATTGAAAAGCGATACACCGGGAAAAAGCGCGAAGTGCAAGGTTGGTTTTCTACGCATACGGAATATCAGTGCGTTCTAACTGACCTTAGTACTAGCGCGACGCGCATTTTCTGGGAACGGGCCCATCGCGGCAATACGCTGCCATGGATCATAAGCACCTTTCGACGAAATAAAGGCGAACCTATCATGAGTCGTACCGATCCGCGACCTGGACCTACGGACCCTACAGCCGATCAACGCTGCCCAAAAAACCAATTCGTGCCACGCATGTCTGGATGCAATGCTGATCCTCAAACCTGCGGCGTCCACTCTTCGCACGCTAAAGAAGTGCAACGTCGGCTCGCGGCTTTTAATGCTGAGCGTGCTGAGTTGGAACGACGGGCCGAAATGCCGGCGCCAGTTGTCCAGCTTTATATCTGGCGTCCTTCCATACAAATCCTTAATCACACCATCGTCGTTGCTGCCACCAGTTTGAAAGAAGCTACTCAAGCTGCAAACGAAATGGTGGCGACAGCTGGTACCGGATTTGATGGTGGAAATTACTACGGATGGCCTGATCATTATCAGCATCCGATCGTTGCCCAAGTCGGCACCGCCGTCGGTTTAGAGTTCTAATAGAAAAAGAGGCTGACGATGTCAATCTTTTATACGATAAAAACGATTTGGCACCACTCGATTTTAAGGCCCCGCAGTTTATTTGATTGCGTTTGGCTTGCTACTTGTATCATTTTGGCTATAGTAGCTGTATTAGTCTGGAGTGTTGGGGCAATTGAATATTTACGCGCTCTAAACAGACTGCAATGGTATTGAACAAAGATGGATTATTCGCAAGGCGAAGTAATCACTCAGACTAACAATTAACAGGGATCAACCATGACCACGAACGGCCCACAAATCATCGCTACCATGCTCGCCAACAAGAAGATCAGCCCGCAAGAAGCGCAGTATCTGGAAATGATGGGTACTGTCCACAACAACGGCCAAGTCAAGACCGATCGCACAGGCACCGGCACGACATCCCAGTTCGGCAAGATGATGCGCTTCAATCTCCAGGAAGGCTTCCCACTCCTGTCGACCAAGAAGATCCACCTGAAGTCGATCATCCATGAACTGATCTGGTTCCTCCAGGGTTCGACCAACATCGCCTACCTGAAAGAAAACGGCGTGTCCATCTGGGATGAATGGGCTGACGCCGACGGTGAACTCGGTCCGGTCTATGGCGCGCAGTGGCGCCGTTGGCAAGACACCAAGATCATGCATCCAGTCAATGACGCAGTCAAGATTGAACAGATGCAAAAGAACGGTTACGTTCACATGGGCGACACTACGTATCGCGGTGTAGCTGGTAAAATGGTTGTGTTGGTCAAGGAATACGACCAGATTAGCGACGCCATGCACGCGATCAAGACCACCCCTGACTCGCGCCGCATCATCGTCTCGGGCTGGAACGTTGGCGATGTGCCAGGCATGAAGCTGCCGCCGTGCCACGCCCTGTACCAGTTCTACGTGTCGGACCTGACGCTGGAAGAACGGGTGAAATGGTTTAACAAAACCACTGGCAACTATATCAAGGGTCCTGCTTCGCACGAGATGTACGACAAAGAAGGCGTGCCGCGCAAGAAGCTGTCTTGCATGTTGTACCAGCGCTCGGCTGATATTTTCCTGGGTGTGCCGTTCAACATCGCGTCGTACGCAATCCTGACCCACATGTTCGCCCAACAAGCTGACATGGCGGTTGGTGAATTCATCTGGGTCGGCGGTGATTGCCACGTCTACTCGAACCACACGGAACAGGTCGAGACGCAGTTGCTGCGCGAAGCACGCCCGCTGCCGCAACTCGTGATCAAGCGTAAGCCTGATTCGATCTTCGACTACAAGTTCGAAGACTTCGAAGTCGTCGGCTACGATCCGCATCCGGGTATCAAAGCCCCAGTGGCGGTGTAACATGAGCTTATTCAAACGTTCCAGTGCATCCGCCGCTTCCCCAGCGATGGCGCTAGTTCTTGTTGCCGTACTTATCTGCATGGCAGTCAACACAACCGGCATCGGGAGTTACAACAAAGAACCGGGCGTGATTGCCCGCGGTTGGTCCAAGTGGATGGCTGTGAAATTCGGCTATCAACTCCTGATCATTCTGGTGTTGTCCACCATCATCGCCACCACACTCTTCGGAAAGTAACCATGGAAGACTACGATGACGGATTCCTTTCCAACGGGATCGGATACGATGACGATGAGGAAACGACCTGGACGAGCATTATCGTCAAGATCATCCTCTTGGGATTGTTCGCGGTGTTTCTGATCTGCACGGAAGGTAAGCATGTCTAAAGAAGATGATTCCGTTGCTAAGTGGATACTGGCCATTCCTATTATCGTGGTAGTTATGGTGCTGTACTTGCTTGTCAGTGTTTATCGGATAAATCAAAAAGCGGCCGATGAACTACCTGCCAGGCAAGCCAGTTATCAGCAGTATCTATTGACCCATCAATGTGTGGTCACCGGTTACGCTGGCAAACACGCCATGGAAATTTACCAGTGCGAACACGGCATGCTCCTGTCGCGTGATATCTGGACGCAAATTGAAGTCAAGGAGATAAGGGATGACCTTCGATTATTTTCAAAAGATGTCGCAAGACATTAACGCCCGCTTTCGCAAAATTACTCAGGAAACGTTTGCTGCCATTTCTGAAAGTTTTGATCGTCAGCGGGCGCAAGTAGCCACTAAAGGTCACAAAAAGAAAGTGTTCCACAAGAAGTCTCGACAAAAGGTAAAACCTTCGTCGGTGCTGCAAAATCTTCTGAATAAAAATAACTCGCTATAAGTCAACAACAAAGGAAAGTAATGCAACTCGATTTGAACGCAACACAAGGCAAGCGGGTCCATGCGTCGGACAAACGCATGATCAATGCTACCACCGACGTCAACCAACTCGTACCGTTCAAGTACAAGTGGGCGTGGGACATGTATCTGGCAGCCTGCGAGAACCAGTGGATGCCAACTGAACACGACATGCGTGCTGATGCCGGTCAGTGGCAGTCGAGTGTTGTCAGCCAAGCTGATCGCTGCGCTGTGTCGCGCGCGCTGTACGCGTCGGTGTTCCAGTACGGTCAAGGCATGGACAGCATCGTCCTGGGCATCTATCGTCACCTTACGGCGCCTGAAGCGCGTCAGTACCTGCTGCGTCAAAGCTTCGAAGAAGGTCTGTCCTCGCATGCGTTCTCTCACATCGTAGAAGCGCTGGGTGACATCCCTGAAGATACGATCGACCGTTCGATCCGTAAAGACTACCTCGCGCCTTACCTGGCCGTGCTGTCCGATCCGAAGTACAAGACCGGCACGGTCGATACTGACCAAGCGTTGCTGCGCGCCCTCGCGGTGTACACCGTGACCATGAAAGGGTTGTTCCCGCTCGTGGACATTATCCAAGTGCTGGAACTGGGTCAGCGTGGCAAGATGGCGTCCGTGGCAGCTATGCACCGTCTGGAACTTCGGGACTTGACGATGCATTGCAATTTCGGTGTCGAAGTCATCAACGCCATCAAGACCGAGAACCCGCATCTCTGGACGCCTGCGCTGCGCGCTGAGCTGACCAACCTCATCACTCAGGCCGTCGATATCGAAGCGGCGTACATCGGTCAGATCTCGCCAGCAGACGACGCCAAGTACGCGATGTTCCTGCGCATCGTGGCCAACCGCCGCGCTAACCAAATCGGTCTGGACAACATCTATCCGAATCCTGGCAAGAATCCTTTCCCGTGGATCGGTGAACTGCTGGGTCTGCGCAAAGATGACGCCGGCTTCGAGGTGCGCGCCATGGAAACCAAAACCACAGAAACCCTGAGCTGGGACTAATCATTACCCCTAGTCTTTCGAGGCTAGGGTTTTTTCTTACGTTTATATCACTAGGAGTATACCCATGAAAATTTCGAACATCCCGATGATCGTCGCTCTGCTGGCCACTGCCCTGGCTGGCTGCGGTAATGACCACCCACCCGCACCACAAGCGCAATACCAGCAACCTGTCGTCATCCAGCAAGCCCCAGCCGTTCAGCAAGACAACTCCGGCACCAACATGCTCGCCGGCGCCGCCCTGGGCGCAGCTGCTGCCATGGCACTGTCCGATCGCGATCGTCACTACGACAACCGGCCTCGCCATGTCGAGTACGAGAACAAGACCACGATCGTCAACAACTACCACGGCCCTAAGCCTGGTGTCGCGGCACCGGTCGCCGCTGCTGCTGTTGCCGCCGCGACACCAGCACGTACGCCGGTTTCCGATCAACTGGTGAACATGGCCAAAACGACGCCGCCTGTTGTCAAGCCCAGTTATGCTGCGCCGGGCACTGCCAGTCCAGTCCCAGCGCCGTCCCAAGCCTTCCTGACCGGCAACAAGACTCTGACCGTATCGAATACGCCAGCGGTCAAGTCGTACGCACCAGCAGCCGCTCCGGCGTTGCCTGCACCCAAGCCCATGTTGGCGTTGCCTGCACCTACCCAGGTCAGCTTGACCAAACCGGCACCGACGGCAATGCAAGTTCCTAAGACTGCACAGAACGCCATCCCGCGTCCATCGAACTACAACTACAAACCACTGCAAGCATCGTACACGCCGACCAAGTCGTATTCGTCCAGCTCCTCGTACAAACCGTCCAAGAGCTACAGTAGTTCGAGCAGCTCGCGCAGCTCCAGCAGTTCGCGTAGTTCGAGTAGTTCCCGTCGTTAAACCATAACCACTCCCAGCCATTGATTTGGCGGGAGTGGTTATTAAAGGAGTGTTGTTATGTCGCTTATGTATTACTCGTCCGGTTTCTCCAGTTTGTTCCATAGCTATCGTGACAGGTTCACTCAGTATTACGATCGCCCCTTTTACGCTGAGCTTAATGGTGGCAGTAATCTGCAAGAGATATATCGCCACCGGTTGGTAGTGAAAAATCAACGGGCTGCAGCACAATCCAAACGGCACAAGTCGCGCCACATCCATGTGCCGGTGGACAAAGACGTCCCGCAGAAGATTCTGAACTTCATTAACCGCGCATGCGTATTGGAATAGATTAATTCAAATATACATTACTGTAGTGTCATAACCAACAACAAAAGAGGTGAGCATGAGATGTTATATGAAATTGCGGGACCGTATTGATTTGGCTCAGCGAATCATGCGCGGTCAGCGTTTGGTAAACGTTGTCAATGAAACGGGTTACAGCACGGAAATGGTAAAACGTTTTGTCAGCGAAATCATCTTTCAAACGCATTGGATCGGTGTACACGCCGGCTTTAAGGTGGACATGCGCGATGTGACATCGGTTGAGCTGCGAAGAAACAAAAAGCACTACCAGCCAATCGTCAATTACTTTGAACAGCAGTGTATTGCTTTTCAAAAGAAGCCAACCCCTGACTATCCGTTTCTTTACCTGGACTTACCTAAAAGAGCTCAAGCCCCCATCTTGGCATTCATGAGCAAGCGGTTAGGTCCGCAGGTGTTACCAACCATCCAGCAAGTTGTGGATGTCTTCAAAGAAAACAGCGTGTATTACGATATGCCCAAAATGGGTGAATTGTCCATGCTCAAGTTGTTTGAGGCAATCCGGGAAAACAACTTGGAATTCATGTGGGGAGACAGGCACCTACCTCAAGTCGAGAAGTACATCGCCAGCGCAAAAATAAAACTGCGTCACTATAACCAACAACAGAAAGCTTTACATGCTAAAAAGAATCAAGTGGTCTTTCCAACAAGCCTTCGTCGCAACCTTCGTGTGGAGCTTCACGATGCTGATGTTTGTGGTGATCGTAGCCGGTCAACGCAGCATCCCTGACGTCTGGGCACTTCTGCCCGCGGTAGCAGTCTTCCCGCCCCTGGTATATCGCTGGTGTCAGTTTTACTTCATCTACGGTGTATCCGACTTCCAGACAGAAAAGCACGGTATCTCGATCGGGCATCGCAACTCGTTTGTATCGTCCAGCCGCAAACATCTCATCCCCTCACCATGGGAGCGCGTGTCGCTGTATCCGTGGGAGGTTGTGGAGTTTGATAACGGTATGCTCATTCTTTACGAGCGCGGAACGACGATGGAAGCGTGTGAGGAGTTCTTGTCTGAATGCTTGGGCTACCGCAAATTCTGGCCGCTCATCGATAGCGGTAAACGCTACACCGGGTTCAAGGTCTACGACTACCGACTCGGTTTTTTAAAGTTGGTTAAAATTCATTGACCAACGGTATTAATAGGGGAGTCCTTAGAGACTCTCCATTTAACTAACAACAAGGAAACAACATGAACCAACAAAACAGCGCAACTTCGATGGAAATGTCGTTCAGTAACTTCGACTTCAACATGAACCACATGAAGTTCATTGCCGGTCTGTTCACCAACATTCATTCGGCCAAAGTGGCCAAGCTGGCCGAAGACATCCGCCTGTGGGGGCTGGCACGTTCGGCCAACAGCAAAAGCAGCGTCGCGTATCAAGTCCGCATTCACAGCAGCCGCGACATGGTCGTAAGTGGCAGTGAGTTCATCAGTCTGACCACCGACGAAGTGTTGTCCGATGTTGACAATATCCTGAGCGTCGGTCTGTCCTCGTACCGGCCAGATGACTGGGAAACGTTCCGGGCGGTGGTTAACCCAGAAGGTGCTCTGGAACTATACGACCGCGCCCTTCGCCTGCTTAAACCGCAGCTGGGTGAAGTCAACCTGGCAGCCTATGTCGCGCTGCGTCACCTGATCGCAACTGCCGCTCGCTTTTCTCAAGTGGCGCAGATTCAAGATGAATCGATCTCGTTCGAGTATCAAGACGGAAAAATGGTCCACATCTTCAAGGTGGTCATTCCGCACGTAGCGCCGCGCGCCATGGCCAATCTGGCAAACGAAGCAACGGCATAACCGCCCCCTCCCCTGCCTGCGGGTGGGGGATTTGTGATATCAAAAAAATGACTACTTACGATATTGGCTACCAAGCATATAGCCAACGCCACCCACTTGACTCCACCAAGCCCAATGTGTTTGATCCCTCCCAGCCGCAAGAATGGCAAAACGGATGGATACAAGCCCAACACGATGAAGTCGATCTGTTAACAACCGGTTAAGGTTTATTATGGCTATTGATACTCTGTACGCAGCGATGTTGGCTGAACAATGCGCTGCGCGCCACCGTACGCCCAAAGCAACGGTTACGCATCCGAAAGGTGTGATCGTGCCTGGTAGCACCTTGCTCACCGAGAACATCCGCGACCCAGACTACGTGCCGTACTGCGGCCCGTGCGATCCGATGCAACGTATGCGTCGTAACGAGACGGGGTTTTACTGCCCAACTTGTTTGAATAAAACAAACTGGGACTTATCGAAATTCAACGGTAACGCCGACGTTCAGTTCGATCCTGAATATGCGGACATGGAATGGGTGGCTACGCATCAAGCTAAAGTGCAAGCTTTGAAAGACCATGAAGCAAAGCATAAAAAACCGTTTTCAGAAAACCAAGATCCGGCAACGAAGTTCCAGATCGACTGGTCGGAAGATGCGGGCAAGAAGAACACCCACTTCCATCCGTGTAATAAATGCGGTAAATCTTTTTTTGGTAAAAAGAGCCGCAAGTACTGCGTCGTGTGCAACGAACAAAACGAAGAGCGTTTGAAACAACAGAAAATGCGCAACGATCCCATGCCGTGGAAATAACTTAAAAGGAACCGATATGGCAGCCTACCAGATTCACACGATCCAGATGGCCAACCATCGCAAGTTGAAAGATGGGATGCATCTTCTGGACACGACTGCCAAATCGGGCGTTCCTGCGTTCGCTCCTGTCTTTTCAAATGTGATGGCTTATAAGGACGGTACGCTGTCTGAAGAAGAATACACCCGTCGCTATTTGGAGAAAATGGCGGCATCCCAAGTTACTTCCCCGAGTATCTGGGAAGAGCTGTTAGTGCATAAGCAAGTGGCTGTGGCATGTTACTGCACACCAGGCAAGTTCTGCCACCGGCATTTGTTTGTGCCGATCATGAAAGAGTATCTGGAAGAACGCGGTCACACGGTTGAACTCATGGGGGAGTTAGGTGGCAAGCAGTATTGCAACCACATCCCAGAAGCGATCGTATCGATTCCGTTTGAGCGTAAGATCATTCCGTTTTACACACGCGACCATGTGCTGTCGAACCACGCCCCTATCGGCTTTACTGTCAAGGACATCCATTTCAAGCATGGTGAGATGTTCCTGATGTACTGCAAGGCTGTGTTGATGGGCGACACGGAAACAGCCAACAAGATCCTGGTCACTGATAACCCACAAGCGTGCAAGATGTTAGGCAAGCGCGTTAAGCCGTGGGATGAGCAAAAGTGGTTACTTAAGCGGCGCGGTATCAGTAACCGTTTGTGTTACGAGAAAGCGGTGCAAAACCCAGAGGTGGATGAATATCTCCTCGGCACCAATAACGATATTTTGGTGGAGGCCAGTCCCTCCGACCGCATCTGGGGTGTGGGTATTGCTGAGAACGATCCCCGTATCTTTGACGTTAACGAATGGCTGGGACTAAACCTATTGGGTGAGTCCTGGATGTGGGCTCGACGTAAGCGACAAGAAGATGTTATCTTTTGAAAGTATTTCATGAATCAATCAGCGTTTAAGTTTCACTTCTTCGGGGCGCTTGATGACAACAATCCCTTTTCCAAAAAGAACCGTGCAGAATCTTTGCGCGGTGCGATTGCGTTATTACTGATCCCTTTTTTTGTTTACTTTTTCGGCGTTGCCATCGAGACTGAATTTAGTGCGTCGACATTATTTTTCTCGTGGCTGGTAGGTGTCGAGACCGCCTTGTTAGAAGTTGTTTACCAATCAGCGATGGTCGGTTGGTACGCACGGCGACGTGAGCGTGCGGGTTATAACACAATCGATCGCTCCCCTGGTTATTTCGCCAAACACCTCACACTGTTTGATCGCTTTCATAAGCAGCTCATGTGTGACCATATTGACGACGACGATGAGCGCATCGTCGCCTCAGCTAACCTGGACGATAACGACGGTGTGTGGTATGTGTTATGCCCAGGCAGGCACCATCACGTCATTTGGTTTATGGCCCAACACGGTATGAATAAACGTATCGTCGACCAAGGTTTCCTGACCAACAAATACCGCTATTTGGATCGTGAAGCTGCCCGAGCGATGGCGATGCGTAATGGGCAGTGTCCTAATCCTGACCATAGCGTTGATTTGTTCTCAGAAGACCTCTGGTCAATACCTCCCTATCTCGCACAGAAAGAATAATCATGCAACGCAAACCGCGCTTCGGATTTAACACGCATGGCAACGTGATCGCTCTGCCACAAAACCAATCCGGTCGTAACGTCACGATCATCGCTGCCATGGCCCGTAACAACGGGATCGGCATCGCTAACCGAATGCCATGGCATGTGCCAGAAGACATGGCGCAATTCAAACGCTTGACCATGGGTGAACCAGTCATCATGGGTCGCAAGACGTTTGAGTCATTGCCTTTAAATTCTCGCACAGGCGAACGGGTGTTGACAGGTCGACAGATGTTGGTGGTAACGCGCGATCCACATTTTAAAGCCAGTGAAGTTATGGCGGTAAGATCGCTTGAAGACGCACTTACCGCTTGTGGCGATCGTCAGATCTTCATCATCGGCGGTGGTCAGATCTACAAAGAAGCGATGGACAAAGATCTGGTGGACGACATGATCTTGACCCGCTTCAACAAGGTCGCGTCATGCGACACGTTCTTCCCAGAGCCGTGTCCTTCTCGATATACGCCTGTTGTATTTAGTTCGCACCAGTCTGGCAAATTGGCTTTTAAATACGAATACTGGTGTCACATCAAACCAGAGAAAGAATAAACTACATGGCCATCAAGAGTTCCAAAGTTCCACCGCGATCTACTTCGCGTAAGTTCGGTAAGATCGAAGAGAATCAAGGCGTGATTGCGTGCGATCGCGTAGTGCCCTTGCCGTTTGACTTGGCCACCGTTTACACCGCTGCGCAGAACTTTCGTATCGATCTGGCAAAGGGTTACCATACACGACCCTCTGACTGGGTACTGGTGCAAGCCAGTTACATGCAAGAAGCATTGGAAGTCTTGCAAGAGCAAGGTTGCGGTTTGTATCCCGGTGAGAACAATGAACCATGGATTACTGTGCGTGTGGTGGGTAACGTACCCATGCCTTCGCCACGTGCGATGTCGTTGTCGTTGATCTTTACGTTCCTGTTCGTTCGTAACGATGTGAGTTTGCTTACGTCAAAGTACTTCCCGCACCCAGCCAAGATCAATACGGCTGAAGCGATCAAAGATTTGCAGACCGAAATCAACAGCGTTTTCGTTTATCACTGACATACTCCCCCGCCACCCTTACAGGTGGCGGGAGGTATGAACTATTTTTTATTGGCAACATTGAAAATATAACGAAATTGTTAGGAGGTATCATGCCCCATAAAGAACCCGTAGCGCCATTTGTCGCGACGTTAGAATTGCGCATCGCAGTTCCTGAAGGGACACACATGCCCGACCAACAAAAGTTGCAGCAGCTGTGGGTGGCTGTAACGGCGGAAGGAGTAATCTTAAAGGAGTGGCGCGACGTGCCACGCGTTTTAGTCCAAAAGGGAAAAGAACATGAGTGAAAAGTTGCAGAACAATCCGGAACATAACACGCCAGCAATCCGCGTTACTGTGGAGTCCCGCGCTCGCGGCACTGGCAGTAGTCGTCTGGCGCACGTCATTGCATTTCTGATCGCCAAGATCGGCTATAGCGATGTTCAGCTTGTTTCCAGCAAGAGTGAATTCTTGCCGAACGAGCGCCCGGACGCTGACGAAGAAATCGCTGCCATGAGCAAGCAGCCAATTCAAATTGTCGAGATGGTGGTTTTCGACGGCGGACATCACGCGCCGCGTCAAGTGTATTCGCACCAAGTCGGCCCTATCAGCCCACTGATGCAAGAAACTGATCTTCGCATCCGTACGCTGTTCGAGGCCATCAAGCACGGCGATGAAGACCATCAAGCCTGGTTGCGCGCCGCCATCGCCGCACACTTCGCGGGTGAACCAAAACCAGAGTACGTGGCGGGTAAATCGAGCAAAGATAAACCTGCTGCGGACGTGGAACATCATCCCGTCTAAATCGTGTGGTAATAGAGATTTTAACGCACATATTACTGTTAAGATCTAGGTAACGGAACTTAGAGGCCAGTCCTTCGGGGCTGGCTTTCTATGCCGTCGTTTGGAAACGTAGGAAAAGTTATTCACCTCGCTCATGCTTTGGATGCAGTACGTCCGTATCCGGCTATTCTTTTGTGTCACTTTAAAAGGGAAGTACAATGAACTCCAATAACCAACAACAAGAACCAACCAAATACGTTTTCTCCATCGATGAGGACGGCGACATCAGCCCGCATGCAGTAAAGGCAGGCACCGCAGTGCCTGAAATCCCAGCCGGCGTTTATACGTTGGTGTATATCGAACCAATGCCTGGTCGCGGCCCGCAGCTCTATCTGCGCCCAGAAAAGAACTTCCAGATTCCAGAGCGCCTCTACGGCGACGTCAAGCTGAACGTCGATCGCTATCTGCGTTCGTACGAGATGAACGACAAGAATCTGGGTGCGCTGTTCATCGGCGAACAAGGTTCGGGTAAAACCATGCAGCTCAAAGCACTGGCGGTGAAAGCTGTCGAGCTGAGCTACCCTGTGATCCTGATCAACGAGGTGATTCCAGGTTCGCTCCTGAACTGGTTCCTCTCGACCATTGTTCAGCCTACGCTCGTGTGTTTCGACGAATTCGAGAAATCGTACGACACCCCCGATAAGCAACGCCCGATCCTGCAGCTGCTCGACGGCACCAACACGGGTAGCAAAAAGATGTACTGCTTCTCGGCCAACGAGCTCAAGAAGATCAGCCCGCACATGGTCAATCGCCCAAGCCGTATTCGCTATGTGCGCACGTTCCGTCGCCTGGAAATCTCCACGGTGGTGGACTACGTGCAAACCAACCTCAAGAACTGTACGGAAGACCACGTCCGTGCGTTCATCCATCTGGCTCTGGCTGACGGTCTGGACGAAGATCGCAAGAACATGTCGAACGGCATGAACTTCGACATGATGGCCGAATACGTGCGCGAGATGAACCAATTCCCTGGTTCGCTCAACGAGGTGCTTCACGTGATGGGGTTGAAAGGCAGCGATACGTGGGCCCGCTTCGAAGTGAACGGCTTTGTCGACGGCGAGCGGGTGCATCATGCCATGGCGCACGGCACGCACAGCGGCGCCTACGCGGGTAGCGATGAATGGTTGATCAACTTCAGTATCCATGTAGAAAAACTGCGTGAGAAAGCTACCGAAGATGAAGTCGACCGCTGGAAATGGGACTACGACAAAGTCGAGCTCACCCAGCGCGATTTCAAGAGCTTTGGCGATTCGCATGATTCGCTGATCTTTGAGAAAGATGGCGTGGAATACCACCTGCGCTATATCGACTTCGAGAAATCGAACAAGCTGAAAATCAAAGTGGAGGAAACCAATTCGGGAAAGCGGCCCGCGCAGCAGCCAAAGACGGCGGCTCTGCGCGTGGAATCGGCCGCGGATTCAGTTTCCCCATGTCCCTCCCCCTTGACCACAGCTTCGTCTTCCCACTCAGCCTCTCCTTCGGAAGAATGTACCGTGAAGCCTTCGGAGACTACAAGCCAGACGACTACGCCGATGGCGGAAATCCAAAAAACATCCGAGAATCCGACGCAAAAGGAATCGAGCAGTCAACCTCCGGAGGAAAAGAACTCGACACCGACACCAACGAGAAACTCTCTGAAGACGGTGATGATGACGACGATGACGACGAAAGAAAGCCCGAAGGATGCCTCGACTGGTCATGACCCAGATCAGTCGTAATCGGCACTACTTGTAATACCATCTAAGCCCGCGCTACCAGAGGCGGGTCGTAATCTGTACTACCCATAACCAACAACTATTAAGGATAAGACCATGAACATTCAAAAACAACAACGCGAAGAAGTCAAGTACGCTTTCGATATCGCAGACGACGGCGTGGTTCGTCCAATGCGTCGAGTGCGTTCGAACATGGTGGCTGAATTGCCACCGCGGGTATACCGCTTGGTTGTCGATCAGACTGGTCCGCATCTGGTGCCAGAAAACGACTTCAACATGCCGGCACGGGTGTACGGTACATCGAACACCTACGCGCAACGCTTTATCCGCGCATACGAGCTGGGTACCAAAAACCTCGGCGCGTTGCTGATCGGTTTGCCTGGTTCGGGTAAGACCTTGACGCTCAAGCACGTGGCCATGCTCGCGGTGCAAGCGATGATGCCGGCGATCATCGTCAACACGGCGATCTCCGGTCAGATCCTAACGCAATTCCTCTCGACCATCACCCAGCAATGCGTGGTCTGCATGGATGAATTCGACAAGAAATACGGCGGCAAAGATTCGGACGGCGATTCGATCCCGCTGGAGATGCAAGACTCGATCCTGGAACTGCTCGATGGCGCGACCGTCGGCGAAAAGAAGATGTTCATTCTGACCGCCAACGACGACGGCAAGATCTCGCCTCTGCTCAAGGACCGTCCTAGCCGGATTCGCTACACGATCAAGTACGCGCAAATCGACCAGGACACCGTCATCGATTATGTCAGCTCCAACCTCAAGAACTGCACGGAGGATCATATCCGCGCTTTCCTGATGGTGGCCAACGCCGACCGCATGAGTCGCACCGGCATGAACTTCGATTCGATGGTCGAACTCGTGAACGAAATGAACTACTTCGAATGCTCGCTCGACGAAGCGCTCGAACTCATGCTGCGTAACGGCAAGGAATCCTTCACGTCATTTAATGTCAAGGTGTTCCGTGAAGGCGTGTGGATCGATACTTCAGCCGGCTTCGGTAGTCATAACGGCGTGTACATGACGAATGGTGACTACGTCCTCACCTTCCAAATGGTGGTGCCGTCGACGCAGGAGGATGTACCCGCCCAGCGTTACGAGGTGAGACTCACGGCTGATCATTTCGTCGGCTTCGCTGAAAGCCGTTCGGCCTTCGAGTTCAAACTCAATGAGTTCACGTTCATGCTCGACATGGTTGATCAAGCAACAGCCAGTCGAAATAGTACGGCTGCAAAGAACGCTTATGAACAGCGGCCTGACGTGATCGCATACAAAGAGCAGAAGCAAAAGGAGAAGGAGAAAGAAGCTGCTGAAAAGAACGCGGCAGAAAACGACGATGAAGATGATGGTCTGAAAATCCGTCGTCCGCGGATGTTCGGCATGGATCTGGAGGCCATGGGCATGGGTCGTCACCATTTGACTAGCCTTATCCGCGATTACGGGACCGAGGTGTCTTCCGATCTGTTGCCGCCGGCGATGAATTTCGGCGCGCCCGACCCTGACGACAAAGCATCATAACACCACCTAGACCCGCGCTAATATAGGCGGGTCTGGTCGTTACTTCATAACTAACAACAAAGGTACTATCATGAAAGCTAAAGAAGTGTACTGCGGGATGATTCAGTTCTTCACCCGTACTTTCGATAAACTCGATTTCAGCGTACGTCGTCAAACGACCGTGCGTCCACTACACGATCCTGAGGTCAAGGCCGTGGGCAATGCCGAGCTGGAAGACATGGCGACTGCTTTGCTCAACGCAGCGCACGCGTCCGGCCAAACCATCACGATCGAAAGCAAAAGCGTGGCCCCATACGGCATGGGTGGTTATGCGCCTCAAGTGAAGATTCATCCGAACTACGCCAGCGTGCGCGCCGCGATGGATGCGTTACAAGCGCGCCGGGACGGCACCGCCAAGCCACCAGCCCAATTGAAGTACGATCCAGAGCATCTGCCACAACCGCTCAAGGCACGCTTGATCCCATGGCCAGACGCTGACGAAGAACTGCAAGACGCCTTAAGTCGCGACCCACGTCATCTGCCACACCACGTGTTGGTGCGTCTGGTGAAAGAATACGACCGCCGCCTGATGCAGATGTGGGACAAGGTCGGCTTCGAACGCCAACACAATCTGGTATCGGATTTCCAAAACTCCGTTCCGGCTAAGCTGCGCGAAAAAGACAGCCCGTCAGCAGATCCGACCAGTAAACCAATCACGGTGTCGTACAGTACCAGCGTTGGTGATCTGTCAAAGATGTTATCGCTCACATCTCAGCAGCTCATCCAGAGAATGATCTCGCTGAAAATGCGCCAGTGCACAATCAGCAATCGGCTGTCTTTTGATGAAATCAAGAAGATAGCGCTTTCTTTCGGGTATATCTCTCGCCTCGAAACCGAATACGCAATGGAACTGGTGCGCACTTCAGACGCAGTAAACGGAGGCACCGCAGCGAAGGAAGACCATGCATCCGGAACTTAAATTCTTCCTGACGCTGGGCTTTCTGATCGCCTATGCCGTAGGCTTCTTCTGCTACGAGCTCTGGCTGTTCAACCTCGTGACGTGGTGGTGGACAGAACTGATGCGCTATCGCGAGATCTTCACCATGTTCCAAGCGCTCGTTAACTTCGGCTGGGTGGCTGGTACTACAATCATGATGGTGCCGCTATTTGCCTGGGCGCCGGTGTGGTTGTTTAAAGAGCTGATGGAGATCTACCGCCAGTACCACTTCGATAAACCTTACGAAGCCAAACCGTACGTCTCTTACCGATAAATTTTATGCATCGCTAAGTCATTGGAGACTCAAAACATCGAGTCTCTTTTCTTTATCTTTTTATCAACGAGGTTAATGAGATGTACTTTCGCATTCAACAAAGCTTGATGTTAAGTGGTTACCTCGGACTGCTGTTCTCGGTCTTTGGTCCATGGCCGATCGTTACCCCACACTGGGTGCGGGAAGCTTCAGCACTCTTCTTTGGCATCATCATGATTTCTGGCGTGATCATGGCCGTCATTACCGAGCATCGCTACGAGCGTGCTCAACGAAAAGCCTCCCGCCGATAGCGGGGGGTTTTTATACCTCTTCTTTTTTTTTGGTTGAATGGGGCTTTCGTTACCGTTTGATATGAGTCAACCAACTCATCCAAACATTATCATTCAGATTAAAAAGTATTACGAAGAGGAAAGTTATGTGCAGATTTTTAATTATGTCACTAATCGCTGTGTTGGTGATATTAGGTGTTGTGTTTTTTGTTGTCACTGCGTTAGCAACTGTTGTCGGTGTCCTGGCATGGATCGTCGGTTATGTGGCTTGGTCGTACGCTGCTGACGTTTCTCTACGTTTGAAAGACTGACATGGGACATCTTGTTAAAGTGGACGGCATTGAACTCAATGCCACAGTACGCGCTCAATCGTTGGAGTGCGACGAATGCAATGATCAGTACAACGGCGGGAACGGCGAAGACAAAGCTGGCCCTATCAAGCCGAATGGCTACCGTAGTATCACACCTACCGATCTAATCTGGGACGCGAAGCGCTTAGGGTGGACGGGGCTGGAGAAGTACGAGACGCCCCCGCAAGGTAAAGCGCCGCCAGACTTGTGTCCTGTGTGTTCTGCCATGAAACGAGCACCATACTGGCCAACACTGGTGCATGAACCGATAGGCTCCCTGATCATCGCTTATCAGCCTACCGGTCCCCTGGTGCAGCGCCACGTTCTGGTGGCTCCTCTGGAGCGTCGCAAGATCGGTGTGGGTGTGCATAATTGGCCTGGCCGTAGTCGGGTCATTCAAGCGCCTGCAATTATCGATGTCAAGATCGTTGCGCAAGAAATGGGACCACTGGAGATTGACTTTCTCAACATCGTCCGCTGGCCTGGTCACAAAACACAACCGCCCTTCAAAGCAAAGTCTCCCACCATCCGCCTGTGGTCCTGGGGTGATGGCAAAGTGTACGCCAAAGAAGTTTCTCATTAACGCACCATAACCAAATAAGAACCATGTCCAAAGAGAAATTCCCTACCAGCACCGAACACCCAAATGTTTGCCTGTGGCATGCGAACTGCATGGACGGTCAGATTGCCGCAGCATTGATGTATCGTTTCTTTCGCGGTAAGATCGAATGCGTACCAGTGCGCTACAACGAACCACCACCGCTTGAACTAATGCGCGGTAAGCACGTCTATCTGGTGGACTTCACGTACCCAGTGGATGTGCTGTTACCTCATCTCGATTCGATGGCATCGCTTAACATCCTCGACCATCATCAAGACGCCATGGCGGACTGGCAGCGTCTTTGGGCAACTGCCGATAGCCCATCCGAGGTAAATCTGGAAAAGTTGTACGTCAAGTTTGACATTACTAAGTCAGGCGCGATGCTGGTGTGGGATTTCACCTTTGGCGTGGGCGGCGATCATCCTTTGGCGCTTACCGTACCAAAACTTGTGCGTTATGCACAAGCGTACGATCTGTGGACCAAAGAACTCCACATGACCGACGAAGTGCAAAGCGCGCTGCGTTACAACTACCCGCCACATTTGGCCAAGCTCGATGAGCTGGCTAGCTTCCTGCTTCTGGCCAACGAAGCGGACATCGAAGAACTGAAAGACACCGGCAAGATTATTCTGGATCAAGAGCGCGTTCTGGCTGAGTCATTGATTCGCCGCTCGCTTCGATTCGAGACGTTCTTGGGTTACGAGAACGTCGCTGTGTGTCAGATGCCGGCTGAACTGGTTAACCAGGCAGGTGAGATGATTTACACTCGCCATCCTGAAGTACCGTTTGTGGTGCTGTTCGAGGACAACTACAAATACCAAAGCCGCAAGTACTCGTTCCGCAGCCATCGCGATCTGGGGATGAACGTATCCAAAGTCGCCGCGATGTTGGGCGGTAAAGGTCACAAGAATTCGGCAGGCGCCACGGTTAACCTCGCGCTTGTCTTCGAAGCTGAAGCAATGTTCGACATCGTCGAATAACGACAAAGATAAAAAAGGAAAACAGCATGAGCCTGCACCATATCACCCAAGAAACCAAACGCTTGCCACAGTTTATCTTGGCGATCGACGCCGAGTATTACTACAACCTGGCCCCCAACTTCGTCAACAGCATCAACGAGTTCCCGGCGGACTCGTTTTGCCGTAACGCGCAAAGCTATCTGGCGATTCGTGAACGCGAGTACTTGGATGAGTCGACTTCGTTCACCCAACGCGATCTGGTCGGCGGTTGGACCATGAATGCCAAGGGCGAAAAGAAGAAGGGCGATCCTCGCTACAAACAACTGCTGCCGTACCTGGTCGCCCGTCAACTGCAGGAAGACGGCACGTACCTGTACTTCCCGTACCGCCGCACCAAGAAGGTCGGCGAGTCGCGCCTGGCTGGTAATGGCTCGCTCGGCTACGGCGGGCACATCGATCTGGAAGACATCGTCTCGACCAAGTCGATCATCGACCTGGGTGCTACCATTCTGAAGTCGGCTGAGCGTGAAGCAGTCGAAGAGTTCACCTTGCGCCACACCTTCTTTGGTGAACAAAAAGTCACTCTGGGCATGTACCGCGACAACATCTCGTTCGGCAACCTGTTCATCGTCGACAACAGCAACGAAGTCGGCGAACTGCACCTGGGTATCATCATGTACTTCGACGTTCCGCTGGGCTGGACCCTCGAAGCGTCGGAAGACGAACTGGCGAAGCTGCCGCCGATGACTGCCCAGCAGATGCTGACGGACCCATCGTTCAACGGCGAGAACTGGACCATGCTCTACCTTAACCACATCGCCGGCGGCGCCGACGTCGAGATGGACGACTCCGGCTGCGAAGTCGAACAACTGAGCGACCTGTGCGAAGACGACATCCCAGGTAGCGAAGGCAATGGCGAAGGTGGCGATGTGGCACCGCTCTTCAATTATACCAGCACCGAAATCAAAGAACTGCCGATCTATATTGTCCCTCGTATCAATCCGTCCGAGTTCACTCATCTGGACCAGTACACCGCAATGACTGAACGTCCTCAATCGATTGAACAAAATTCGACCCTGTCGATCGACCACGGCGGCGAGAAAGTCGGCGAAGCCGATGCTCAGTTCGTGCGAGATGAAATCGCCAAGCGTGACAACCGTATTCCACAGACCGAGAAAGAAGCTCTCAATTTCGGCCGTGGCGGCGCTTACGCTCCTGAAGGAACACCTGAAGCTCTGGCTAAACTGCAAAACGCATCGGCGACCTCGGCCAACAGTCACAAGACTGACGCCGCCACGGCGCCGCGCTATATCAGCGAAAACTTCAAGGCCACCATTAACGGTGTGGATATTCCGCTGGAAGTAACTGAGCAAGAAGAAGAACACTTCAAGTTCATGGCCGCGTCCGTCGGAGCGCCTCGTGTCTAACCGGGCTGAAACGGCCCCAGGACCACAATCGTCGCCGGAACCTACCGACTATCATGTCGGGGAGATTCGGCGGCGTGTGGACGCGCCTGTCAAGCCGACTGTGGAGAAACCACGTGAACAAACCCCGTAAACGACGGGTCGTCAAGAAAGTTAAACAAGACGGCCCGTTCTCCAATAAACTGTTAACCTTGGCCCGCAACACTGTCGCTAAGGTTAAAGCTGGCACCATGACACGTGACGCCGCTCAGAAGCTGTTAACTGAAAGCGGCATGCCGGTACTTAAGATCGAAGGGTGGGTTGATCCTCATGCTCCTCATGCGTGAAGCGCTTATCGAAAAAGCTGCAGCAGTAACCGCCGAAGTTTTCTACGACTTGCATCAAGGGCGTGGGGATACTTCGCTGGTCGAAGTCGACGGCGAGAAGGTAATTCGTCCTTATCTGCCGCTCATGGTCGATCCAATCGGGGAGGGTCTGGAGTTTCGCAATACGGAAATCACGGACCCGCAGAGCAAGAAGTCTTTCAATCTCACACCGACCGAGAAGAAATACCTCGACGAACGTGTGGATAAACTTCTGGCCAAGAAGGTGCGCGAAGCAATCACCTCAATGAAGAAGCAAGATGGCTGATACTTCCGAAGCGCTCTTTCAAGAAGCCAAAAACTTGATTGAGCGCGCTCACGTGATCGGCGTGGTGATTAACTTATCCATGCCATCGGCCAAGCAAAAGCAAACCTTCGGCACGACTGACGCTGTCGTCGTTGCTCCTGACACCCACGGGTCGGGGAAGACGTTGTTCTACCCGACCCCTAGCCGAACCGGACAGAAATTCTTATGAAAACCATCGAAGTATCTACCACCAACGATACGCTGCGCTTGGCGTATTACGCAGAGCGTTTGCAATCGCTTGTGCAAAGCGCTCGCTCCGAAGGCATCGAGCTGTCGATCCCTAGCTACGAGCCGCAAGAAGCTTTGGCTAAAGTGCGTAAATCGCAGCACTACGCCAAACACGACGTTGTGCTCGCCCTGCCAGCCGTCTTCAATCACGAGTTCCTGGGGCAGCCCAGCTACGTGACGGCGAGTGCCATTCTCGATGGCCGCCCGATGAGCGATCAAGAAAGCAGCCGTATCGTTCAATCGACGCGTGCGTCGTCGGACGCTTACAGCGAGCCAGACCAGCCAACCAAAACATAACCCACCCCAGAAAACAACAAAATGGAATACGACAAACCTCACGGCGCTACTGCGCTGATTCCGGTGCTGCGTCCTGAAAGCGCACAACACTTCGTCGACCCTAGCGACGTCGAGCCACAAGCCATCAACGACAACCTGAGTACGTCAGCGCTGCGCGTTGGTGTTCGCCTCGATCTTCTGGGTATCAGCAATACCAACGAATCGTTTGGCGCGGACGGCATCGATCCAGCCATCACCCTGGCCAAGATCTACTACCGCACCAAAAGCGGCGCCGTCCACGAAGTCGATGTGAGCGACATGCCATACAACGCCTTCGTGCCTGCGTACCAAGGGAACTACCGCGATGTGACGGTGAACATGTCGCTGGAAGTAAGCATGCTGGGCGAACCTACCACATGGCTCGGTAAGCTGGGCAAGAAGATCGCCATGTGGATCGACGGCGACCCTAAGGTGATGTTGCGTTTTACCGGCAACGCCAACCTGCCAATGGGTACGATCCAAGTCGACGCCGTCTCGGACCATCCGGACGTAACGCCAATCGGTTATACGGTGTCGGCTTACCGCATCAACATGAGTCGTGTTGGTCGCAGCTGCCCTGCCATGTAAGACAAAAGAGAAACACAAAAATACCTAGACCTCCTATCATGGGAGGTCTAGGTAGTATGTCGTTCTAAAGAAATGAAAGGCTATATCACTTAGCTGAAGTTGTTCCCCTAATAACTAACAAGGAAAAGCAGTAATGAAAAACATCACGCTCGAATACCTGTTCAACATGCTGGCCAGTCGCACTGGCGGCATCCGTTGGGATGACACTGTTGAAATCTCACGGTTGGAAGAAGGTAAGTCGTCGAACAGTCTGTCCGCTGAATGTTATTCCAAAGATTCGGAAGAAACCATTGCTAAAGTTTTGCAGTATTTGCATAGCCGGCACTACATCACAAAACAAGACAACATGCAAGCCCTTCGTAGCATCAAGGGTTTTCGAATGCTGCCCGAAGAAAAATGCATCAACACATACGTCTCGGTTAGTACAGGTTCAATGTACGATAATGAGGTTAACATTCATATCACGGGTGACCCGCAAGAATGTGATATCGTGATGGTGTGGTTCAAAGAAAACTTCAAGCAACTCGGTTCAACCGTCCGAACTGCGATCGGACTTAATCGCAATGGCGGTATCGACTACGACAGCGCTTTCATGCATCCTGATAAAGTGCGTCTGTCGCGCCAAAGCTTCTACCCATGGTTGTCGGTGCCTATCGAAGAATACGCCAAGGCGTATATGGCTGCCGAAGAATCGGTTCTGGTGATGTTCGGACCGCCGGGCACACTCAAGAGTACGTTCCTGCGCACGTTGATCGCCTACAGCGGCACTGACGCTGTCCTCGCATTCAACGAAGGTGTGATCCAATCACCAGAGCTGTTGCGTTCGTACTTCAACTTGAATCGTACCAACATCTTGGCGTACGAAGACATCGACCGCCATCTCGGCCATCGTTCGGACGATAACCCAATGATGTCGTCGTTACTTAACGCTGCCGACGGGGTAGTGCAGCGCATCGGTAAGAAGTTGATCTTCGTGACCAATCTCCCCAACGTTGATCGCATCGATGAAGCGCTGCTCCGCCAAGGTCGTTGCTACGACATTCTCGACTTCCGTCTTCTGACGCGGGACGAAGCTGCTGCCATTCGTGTCGACATGAAGTTGCCCCCCATGGACTTTAGCAGTAAAGAGAAGTGGTCGGGCGCGGAAGCGTTGTCCACTCACGATGTTCATCGCCAGCGCGTGAACCGCTTCGGTAACAAGCTCGGCTTTACCAACAGCTAACAAGGATTCTATCATGAGTGTAGTGCAGGTTAAAACGATGTGGGAGCTGGACGATTCAGTAGGATATCCAGCCTACCAAGGCGTGATCGATATTTTGCAAAACCATCCAGAGATCCAGGCTGACACTGCGGTCTCCGGTTCCTGGCACCGCGTCAAGCAGATTGAATTTAACGACACTGGCGTTAGCATTTCTTACAGCAACCCAAATGCCAGGGCGCCACTCGACCTCTGTCTTAAAATCCATCTTGGGCATGTGAGCAAGCCGTTGAAAAACAACAAGGAGCTCAACGACGCTGTTCGTCAAAAGCTGATCGACATCCTGGCTAACGGCGGCACCATTCGCAAATACCGCAACACCATCGTCGGGGCTGACGTCATCACGATCGAACGCTTCAATCCCACGAGCGATCGCGCTACGCTGTACTTCGAAAACAAATAACCAAGTCTGTAATTCCATTAACCGTTTTACCCTCTAATTAACAACTAAAAGGAAATACATCATGTTTAACCAACGTTTCGGCTTTACCCGTCCAGGCACCCAGAACATCGCAACTACCTGGGTCAGATCTTTCAACAGTCTCATCGCAGGTCACTCAGACCTGCCGGATGTGTTGGTGTTCGCCCACGACCACAACACTAAACCGGATGGCTCGCCGTTGACGTCGAACCCAACCGCACGACCTTTCATTCAAACCGTGGGTGTGGCTGTTGGCGCCAACGGCGAGTGGGGTTTGGCGATCTTTGCACCACACGGCATGCTGGAATCCGCGCCGCAGAGCGAACGCGTTGACTACATGAACAGCAGCCCGTCAGTGATGTCAGCCATTTACAAGCTGGCGGCCGAACGTAATGTCGAAGCGACAGCGATCCACTTTAACAGTGTGCTTGTCGACACGGTCGGTCTCGATCCAAACGACCCTGAGGTAGTGCGTCGGCTGCTGTCGGCGCTGCTCAACCGCGCAGAGAGCAGTCTGGGTCGTGTTCTGGCTGAACGGGAAAAGGAAGCATTGCCAGGCATGATCGACTTCAATGAAGCTCGTGGTCGCGTTGTGCTCGAACAGAACGTAAGTTACGAAAATCCAGTGCTGCGTGATCTCCTCGGCAAGATCGTCCGTAACGACTACGTCTTTACCTTGACTGTCAAAGAACCACCACGCCGTGACAGCGTGGTCGAGCCGGTGATAACGACGTTACTCAAGGTCAGCGGCTACGTTGACTTTAAGCGTGCGCCAACCGAATCGAATCCAGGCCAGCCATGGAACATCCAACCTCTGCGCTACTTGCCAGAATTCATCATTACCGATATCGACAACGGGAGCGGTGAAATGACGGCGATGCATGAACAGCAAGCCACCATGTTCGCTATTGCCATGGTGGCGCAATACATGCGTGCGGGTCGGTGGACGGAGCGCCACATGGCGCACCTGAAAACCCACAACGAGAAAGACTTGACGTTGTTGTTCGATACTCAGCAGCGCGAAGTATTCATCCGTGAAAAACACCAGAACGGTTACGCCGCCATGGCAGACCTGGCCAGCAAAATCCTGTCTCCTGGCTTCCTGCTGTCGATTGATATCCCGCAAAATCCAACCGGCAACATGGAACTCAGGACACTTTTCGAAGTTGTGGTGCGCCACTCGACGTCGATCGTATCGATGTTCAATGATGTCGCAGCTAGCCTGGGTCGGGACGACTACTACGGTCGTTATGCTAATCCTAACGACCTTGGTAACGCCTACTTGCCCTCGGTGATGGTGCCGATGGGTTCCATGGTTGTTGTCGAGAAAGCTGGTAAGTTCGAGTGTGATGTTCGTCAGATGGACACGCTGCGCGCTTTGCATGTTTGCGAAGAAGCAGTTAGTGCGGGCAGTAACCGCGTGAACATCCAGAAGATGGCATCGAATTATCTGGACCTGTTCTATCTGCAACATACGTCCAACGCTCATCGTGGTCAGTCTGGTCCATCGACGTTCGGTCGCGGCGGCCACATGGCTTACGAGCACGCAGCCTTTCTGAAGCATGTGAGCATGACGCCGGAATACTACAATGTGGCGCATCGCACAACGTTCAATGGCCAGTTTGTCAACCTCGTGGTGAACTTGTTGGGTTCCAGCGGTTTGGACATCCGAACAGACGACCAGACGAAGGCTTTGCTGACGGCTGACCATCAGGCGATCGTGCTGTAATACAAGAGAGCTAGGGGGTAACACCCCTAGCTCTCTTTTTTTGTTTGTTGAGATGCTATGTTAGCCTAGTAGGCTGTGTATTCTCAACCAAGGACCATCATGACCGCTGCCAGTATCCCGCTTTCGTTAAACAACATCTCGCAAGAGAAAATGCTGCACCTGAAAAAGCATCCTCGCTTGCTCGAAGCGTTGGATCAGTGGGTGCTATTCGCTGATCGCCGGTTGATCCCGGAAATGCGGGAACTCGGCCAGATCGTCAACAAACTCTACGACTTCCCAAAAGAACTCCGGCTGTATCGTGGCTTTCGTTTGGGGAGTTTCCAGGACAATCTAGGCGTTGATGGAAATTCCCATATCGGCCAAATCTCGACGTACCAGACCGATGAGTGCTCACTCTCGTTTAGTACCAACGAACAAATCGCCCAAGCGTTTGGTAACGTGGTTGTCTCGACCACCATCCAAACACAAAGGTCGGAGTTCTTATACATCACCGACGAACTGGTTGTACTGATTCACGAAGCGCGTAACTTAAAGCAATTCATGAATCAGTGCGAAGTCATTCTCTTACCGCCAATGACCATCACGCTTAAAGTGCAACAATTTGAAAAGGGCTTTACAGCGTCGATGCGTTGGTAAAGGAACATTATGAACACAACACCCGCTTCTGAATTCGATATTAAAACTGATCGAATGATGAAACCTAAAAAGATTCTGGACATGCTCGCTGCCGTTGGTGTGTCGGTTTCTCGCGCAACGTTCGAGCGCTGGATCAAGACCAAGTATTTCCCAGCACCTTCGCTGCATGTGGGACGCACCCGCCGCTGGACCGAGGCTTCTGTCAGAGCTTGGCTTGAACAATGCGTCAAGGACGCGAAAGGATAACAACATGTACGGCGTAAGAATCAACTACAACGACGACAAGCCCGACGCTGTCCAATACCTCAACTACGATGCCCATCAAGCGTGGGATACCGGACATTATCTATCGCCCGGTTTACTTGAGCCAGATGTTTACGGTTCGCCAGAAGTTGCCCAATTCGTTATTAAGTCGTTGATCACATTCCTTCTTGACGGGATGACCGACGTAGTGCGTAACGAGGAAACTGAGTTTACGCACCGGCGTGATGACTGGTTGTCCGTATTAATCGACATCCAGCAACGGCATTCGACGGATGAAATTAGCCCAGCCGGTTATATCCATCGCGCCGACCGCCTACCGTTCTACCAGAAGATGACATTTGACGTGGTGGTCTACGCTGCGACAACGTACGAATCGCATTGCATGCCTAGTCTTGTTTCCCCTTAGCAACAAGTTAACACGGTAGGCCGATAGTATGGCAGTGGGATAAACTCAGAAGAAGAAGCACTATACTGCGCAAGCTTTTAACACGCGGCATATACCTCCTCCCTACGCTAAAAGCGTAGGGAGAGAGTGTGTATTATTTATTTTTTTTTTAAGGAGTTTATGTGACAACTGTTCTTAACATCACGAAAGACGATGACCGGCTTAGCCATGCATTACTGGGCAATATGCGCGTGGCATTTGACGCAGCTTTGCCTGAAGGTTTTATCGTCAGCTTTTATACCGACACCGCCGAGACGTTTAGCGTTAGTAGTAACTTCGCTCGGTTCCAAAACGTGTCGGGCTTTCTGTCTAGCCAGATCGTTGTGGGCGGCACACCTGGTCGACTCTTCCAGTTCGTCTACAAATTAGACCGCAAAGTCTTTATCCTCAACGTCAGTGAAGGTGGCGGTCCTACCAGTGAAGGTCCTAAAGGCGAAGGCACAGTAGGCGGGGCTACCGACGTGAACTTAACGACCATCGGTCGCACTAACCACAATGACTTGGTGGCAGTGAAAGATGCCACGACCGCAGTGGGTACAAAGATCCCGAATGTGGGTAAGAAAGCCGCTAGCGGTTCTTTACCAGTAGTACTGGCCACAGACACAACCCTGCCGCTGCCTATCGGCGCAGCGACCGAAGATACACTGGCCGCGCTGAAGTTAGAGCATCACGATGATCTGGTAGCGTTGCTAGCCGCGCTGAACCTTACGCATGCGGACCTGGCTCACTTAACAGAGGTCCAGCAAGCGGGGGTGCAGGCACTGCTGAACAAATCCGTTACGTTGCCCACCGGCGCAGCCGAGACCAACCGTAGCGGTACCGTGGCTGCGGCTAACACTGCGCAAACCATTATGGCTGCAAACCCAGCACGTAAGTATTTCGAACTCCAGAATCTGGATGCCAGCGTAACGCTGTGGTTCCGTAAAGACGGCGGCGCAGCTGTAGCCGGCGCACCAGGCACGCTATCGCTCGCACCGGGCGCTTTCTATAGCGGTCAAGCCGTGGGCGCTGTCAGTATCATCAGCTCGTTGGTCAACCATCCCTTCACCGCAGTAGAAGCTTAATCGAGGACAATTATGGGCAGCATGACAAATTCGCCAAGGTCGGGCATTCAACTTCGTACCTGGGCAGAACGACCTAACAATCCCAAGATCGGCGATCGGTTCCAGGTTAACGATGCAGGTAAACGCATCATGGAATGGAACGGCACGCTGTGGGTGCCTGCTAACGGTCAACCATGGCGTCAAGCAGCAATGCCCGTCGGAGCTTGTTCCGCAGGATCGTTTACCAACACCACGGGCTCATTTACACTCATTACGCCGTTTCATTACGTCTATAGCGTAGAAGCCACGGGCGGCATCTATCTGTATTTCCCAGCTGGCGTTATTGCCCCTGGTTCACCTGCTGGCGTGTATTACTGCATTATGAGTAGCACTACAGAAGGCGTCGTGTACAACAACTTGTATACGGGTGATGAGGCAGTAAAACCAACCGTATTAGTGCCGATGACTTCGTTTGTTGCCAATTGGACGCAAACCGGCAATGAGATTACTTTGCGCACTACGCCGATCTATGGAAAGATGTTGGGCCCTCATGGGCGTATCAAGATTTCCAAAGCGTGGACAATGAACACAACCAGTGCCAACAAATTCCAATACATGCGTTTAGGTAACGCGTTGATGTCGCAAGTGGGTTATGGTAGCCAAGCCGCTGGACGTGCTGAATACCTTATCCAAAACACCGGCACACCCCAAAACCAATTCGTGTTTAACGTAACTAATGGCATCTCGGTTGGTCCTTCGCAAGTTAACAGTGTCGCGGCATTCACCAACGCTAATACCGAAGTGGACTTACTGCTTACTTCTTCAGTGGTGTTGAGCTGGAATGCGTCGCTAGGCAAAGTCAATGATTGGATAGTCGATCATGGACAAACCGTGGAGATTTATCAGGGATGATTCACGAATTCACTGTTGATCAACAGGATTTGGTTGACGCTATAACAGAGCCTAAACACGTCTGGTACGACCTCGGACGCATTGTGGTGTTTACCGGCTCGGATATGCCCATTGTTGTGAATCCTTCTTTGGCGATTGACGAAGAGCGTGAGCGTCGCCTGAATGCTGGTCTTCTATGGAACGGTGTGCGTTGGTATACGGACGCAAGCTTTCGCACTGAACTGACCTCGATGGTATTGTCGTTTAGTGCCGGCATCTTACCGCCAAATGGCACAGTCAATGTGCGCACCATGGATAAGACCGTGGTAAAGCTCGGTGAGAACGAATTGAAAATACTGGCCGGGAATGTGCTGGGCTATGTTCAAAGTGTGTATACGTGGTCCTGGGAAGAGAAAGACAAGCTGTAAGCACGACACCACATTCACGCAGTATCCACTAAATAGTTAGGAAAGCACCATGAGCCACAATGTTACAAGAAACGCCCTGGGTAACGTAACGAGTATTCTTGGCCCCGACGGTAAACTGTTACGGTTTGCCAACAGTACGCCCACCGACCAAGTGATGGCTGACCAAGCCGTCAAAGACACTGGCGGCTTTCCGCTGTTTGACATCGGCGAGACACTGAGCTACAAGGGACTCTTCCCGCTGCGCAAGGTCGATAACGGCGCGTCGTCGCGGTATGTGTTGGGCGCAGCCACAATTCCAGCTGTTCCCAACTCACCGAACATGACCAACCCAGAAAGCTACGGTTGGCAGACGCTGGGTAAGCTCACCATTCCTGGTGGCGCCCTGGTCGGTAAAGGGACGGCAGTGTGTAGCTTCATTCTGGAATGCTTAGCGCAGTTCGGCACCAACGCTCACTACATCTTTGCGGATATCGAAGTGGCGGGTGACGGCGCGGTGGGTAACTTCTTTACCCGTCCAGTTGCTAGTGCAACGCGCCTCGATACGTCGTTCACGTTAACCGGCAAAGATTCTTCGACTCTTACCCTGTCAGGCGGCGGCTGGTACTCCTACACCGGCGGCTTCTCGAAGCGTTGCAACCTGATGAAAGACATCACGATCGTCTTCAAGTTCGCAGCAGCGAGCAACATGGGTCGCGCAGTGTCGTTTGTCTCAGGTAAGGGCGACCTTAAAGACACAGTCGCTTCGCCACAAGCAGGCGTTGCTTACCGTGATCCAATCCAACAGCCGTTTAAAGCCAGCGCGTTCTGGAACGTTCCGCTGGGTGATGGCGCGATCTTCCAACAAGCGACCGATCCAGAAACCGCATGTATTCTGACAGGTAACCCAGGCGGTGTGGCCAACGGCGCGTTTGCCTGGATCAGCGGTAAAGATGGCGGCGGTAATAACTTCATCCAGCTCAAGTCGGATGACCCCATCAGTAACTTCGCTTACGGTTCGCGCGCTTACGGTGGTCCATGGCCATTTGCGCACACGGACACAGGCGGCGCCTCCGGTACGTTCCGTATGCGGGCGCCAGCGCAGGAATTCATCACAGCGCAGTCCAGTGACCGGGTCATCACCCTCATCACGCCAGACAAGCGCTACATGCTGGAATCGGGCGAGTACAGCTACAACGCCACCACCAACACGCACCGGCTCGGTTACTGCACGATCTGGGATTTGTACGGCACGGGTCTGTCGAACAACATCACCACCAACCAACCACTCATGAGTGAAGGTTACCGCGCCAGTGGTCACCCGCTGTGTGGCGGTATTATCCGTGTCTCGGACATGGAAAAGGGCAGCATCGATCACGTGATTGCCATGCAGCTCTCCCAGTGGCAACAACGCGCTGGTGTGTTCTCGGTGGTAAGTGCTGTCGTGGGTGGTACGGCTGTTTCTGTCAAACCACTGGACGCGCAGCAAAAGACCCAGAGCTACGCTTCGCTGCTCAAGGCCGGTAAAGTGATCGGTTACGCTGGTGCTAACTATACGCTGGCTACTGATGCCACGTACGATGCAACCAACAACACCACCAACTTCACCGTCACCACAGCAATTACCGGCAGTTCGGGAACGCTGTACTTGGGTGGTGCTAACAAGAACAACCAGCAAGCCAATCAGTTAGTCTGGCCTGCCACGTACGTCGACAACTATAGCCTGGACCATGGCCAGTGGGGTTGCTATCGTGGTCTGGTGCCATTAGGCGCGATGTTTGGCATTCCACCTAACGTGGACGTCACGACGCTGGGCTTGACGCCTGAAGGCTTGATGTTGGCCCGTGCTTTCCAAAAGTACGGCGGTGTGAATAACGACACCACCAACAACACGTTCTCGATCTGCTTCCTGGAAACAGGCATGAGCGCTACCCAGAAAGACAATCTGAACAAGGACCGTATCTTACTGCGTAACCAACTGCGCATGATCACGAACATCAGTGCAGCCAATCCGGGCGGGCCAGGTAATCGCCTGATCACACCGCCGCAAGATCTGTACCCGTTCTATTGATTACAAAAAGCTAATGTTGATCTCCAGTAATAATTTACAGGGGATTAGGATAGTGTGCGAGAAAAGATGTTTTTCGGCGATAAGCCATGGTTAGATCCTTCGATGGATCGCACTGGACTAATGAAAGCGCTTTGAAAACTGTCTGCTCTGGGAGATCTTTGATAATTTAGATAAATCTGTTGGTAGGTGTGATAGAACCACACGAGACAACCAACTAGGAGGAGCAGTAACCTTCTGAAAAACCTTCAATGGTTAGTCGGCCTGCACTTAGCGACGATCGCTATTTGCCTGCATAGGTCGGTTAACAAGTTGTGCTCTTTACATCGGACGTATGGGCCGATGAAGATGGGTTAGTAGGCTCGCCTGCACTTCGGTGTGGCCGCCCAACGCCCTAGAGCACCGATATTCGTGATGCGTCCCTCAGGGCAGGTGTTATACTCCGGCCACCGACGCGTATTGGTACCTTTGAATAGCAATGTGCAACAGCCGAATCGGAACGTTTGCATGTTGCCCAGGTCCCACGAATGCTCGTGCACAGCCGGAAGGTGATTGGGTTGATCTTCCCCCAGCCCAGTCATGCTTTTGGATGTGTACCGCCAATTCACATCAAATCGATCAAGTGTTGTGTTATGTATCCTGGAGTATTCAGTCAAACGTTGCTCCAGGCATGCATGTAGTACAAGTTTCGGGCGGATAGGCAAGCGGTCAAAGCCAGCTGACTGTAAATCAGCCCCCTCTGTGGTTCGTAGGTTCAAATCCTTCTCCGCCCACCAAGTTAGGAAACGCATGAGCGACCTCTAGAAGGGGCGCAGTGAATCAAACCCTGAGAAGGGTAGCCGAGCGGAAAGTAACATCTAGGCGATGGTAAGGTGAAATCTGCTCATGTGTTTCCCTCTGTTTCAAGTTTCACCGGGTATGTAGCTCAGTTGGTAGAGCAAGGCTCTTCGTGGGAATGCGCACCCCCACACCGGCTTAATAGCCGGCGCCGAAAGGCAGCGACCAAAGCCTAGGTCCTGGGTTCGAGTCCCGGCATATCCACCAAACACAGTAGTAAGAAAGAGCACAAACCCAACTTACGGCTTCACCACATTCGATGTGGATCTCTCGTAACATCCTCCCGTGCCGAGTCGGCTCTTGAAGTCGGCGGGATATGAGGTGCCCGACGCGTTCGGAGTGTTGGAACTCCCCTTGCCTGAAAAGGCGTTTAGTAGCAAAGTTTCAATGGCTAAGATGGTGAAGTGGAAGACACAGCTATTCACTCCTAGGTTCAGTGAGTAGTATTTGAAAGACAACTCTGTGCGATTTAGGGGAAACCTTATTGGTCAAACTGCTTGTCTAGTAGAACGGGGGTTCGATTCCTCCTCTTCAGCCTACTGTTTCAATGTAGTTAGCAGGGCATGTAGCTCAGTGGTAGAGCACCGTCTAGTGTGGTTCAACTCCACACCGTTCCACACCTGGGGCGGCACTGGTTAAATTGACGGAGGTCTTGGGTTCAATTCCTGACATGTCCACCAGAATTCATCGTAGTACAAACAACAGGAGAAGATCATGAAACGCATGAGTAAGCCATACCCAGAATCGTCGACCCGTCAAGCTGAACGCGGCCTGCGTCAAGGTCTGCACAGCATCCAAGTCCCGGTCGCTGGCAAGCACAACACGATCCTCCAGACCAAACCATCGAGCGCACGCGTCTCGATGAACTAAACGCGGGAAGCGTGGCCGAGCCGGTTTAAGGCACTGGTTTGCTAAACCAGCGTAGGGAGCAATCCCTACCGTGAGTTCGAATCTCACCGCTTCCGCCAATTCACATTTTCAAAGGTTGTCATGTTCACTTTCCTCTATTGGCTCTGCGTCATGGTTGTGGTTGCCTACTTCGTCATCCAATGGCCGAAGTCGGTGAACAAGATCAAATGCATCGCTGGTTTCATCGCAGCGTTCCTGCCGCTCGTGAACTTCGTCCTGGCCGGCTTCGTCGCCTACGAGTTCTACAAGCAGAACAAGTCGTAACGGTTTCTCTGGGGGTATCGCCAAGTTGGTCTAAGGCAGTGGATTTTGATTCCACGACGCGAAGGTTCGAATCCTTCTGCCCCTTCCAGTTTCAAGCAGTAAATGATCACCGATAGCACAGCTGGTAGTTGCACCGGACTGTTAATCCGGATGTCCCTGGTTCGAGTCCAGGTCGGTGAGCCATAAAAGTTCTTAGGGGTGAGTGTAGCTCAGTTGGTCAGAGTCCTGGGTTGTGATCCCAGTGGTCGTGGGTTCGAGTCCCATCATTCACCCCTAAGCGCTTTTGCGTTGTATCGTTTCATCGGGTTTAGTACTGCTGCACCGCGGGTCGCCATGTCCGCACAGTACGAGCGCAGCCTCGTAAAGTATTCAGATTGACTTTAAGGTCTCTTTACTGAACCCACCCCATTCGCCGATTTAGCTCATTTGGTAGAGCAGTTGATTTGTAATCATCAGGTGGCCAGTTCGAAACCGGCAATCGGCACCAAAAAGAAAGTGGCCATGCTTAAATCCATTACGACCTTTACCAAAAGTTCCATCGCTTCGCTTAACTCAGCCCAGCTTAAAGCTTGTAACGATTTAGGCAGGGCAATTACAGGTGTGTGGAAAGTAAACGGCGATATTCGGGTAGTCCAGGTGGACAACAAAGATTACCCGATGTATTACTGGAACGAAGACAAGTGGGTTAGTTTTACGCCCCTTGCTTTGACACCAACAGATTCCATAAAACGTACTGATGAGTCGTGAAAGTCGACGCCTACTTCGGTAGGTAAGGTTGCAAATCCTTCGAAACGCTCTTAGAGCGTCTACGATATCGGGACTTAACAGTGGCATCTCGTTTCTCTGTCGCCTCCCCTTTAAGGGCGGGTTTGATGGGGTTTAGCTTTAACCGATGATAAGGTTAATGAAACTGTACGACTATCGTTGTTTGCTCTAGCCTCCTATCAAGAGACTTTAGTAAATGGGTTAGTAAGTTGTATGCAATCTGTCGGGTTTAACGTTAGCCAAAAGCAGCGGAGATCTCGGCTAAAATGCATGCAGCGCGTAGGAGATCGATTGGTTGTGGCCACGGTCAGTCGGTGGTTCTACGTTAGTTGTGTGGGAACGAGCAGAAGAGTCGCGGCGTAGAGAACCGCTGCTTTTTTGCTTGGTTCCTTTTTTATGCTGTCAAATTTTTAAGGGAATACAAAATGTGGCAATTACTCCTGCGTCTGTTTGGTGGCGGCAAATCAAAACAACAAGAGCCAGTCGACACCCGGACCTTGGGTGAAATGGGTATCGTCAAAGCTAACAACATTACCGTAAACGGTAGTGAAGGTAGCGGCCTTAGTATCGGACATGGCAGCGTTACTATTGGAAAGCTGAAAATCAAAGCTGCGGGTGAACTGGACTTCTGGATGGAAGGTGATGTCGTTTTTGTGAAAGCTAACAATCCCATTATCGAGAATCCGGACAATGTCAAGGTGCAAATCATCTCACCGCCACCCAAAGAGATTCAACATCTTAGTCCGCGTTCTATGTCGCGGCAGTCAGTTCGTCCGCCTAAGAAGTTTGACCCAACCACGACCGAACGTGCTATCAAACGTTTCGACGCGATCAACCGTAGTCGCCCTGACTCGCCGCGGTTATATCCTTACCCGGCGAATACAGGCAACGCCAATCGCCATGCTGTCATCGACGATTCGATCTACTACACGCCATCCCGTCCAATCACGGGTTACAACGCAGATACTGAGCCGCAGCGGTATAGCTGTGTCAATCCGTCGCCAGCGCCCGCAGTACCTTACAACCCGCCCTGCCCTGCGCCATCGTACAACAATCCGTCGCCGTCGTATTACAGCGATCCATCCCCGTCGTGGGATAGCGGTGGCTCTTCGGGTGGTTCCGACGGTGGCGGGTGCGACTGACCATGTCAATCTATCCCAAAGATTGGCCACGACCTGACCATGTCCCGGACCATGCTACTCTCAGTAGCACTGAAGGTACACCGATGTGGGTGTGGCAAGGTGGTCCAGCGCGCCCTGAGCGATCAATCATTTCGGCGTATACTTTAAATTTTCTCGAACGAAGCCAGCCTAAGCGTGTTAAGTACACATCTGCTCGCGTTCTGCCACCTTTGAGTAAAATTGGATTGGCTGTGCTACTACTATGCAGAGGTAAGCATGAGAGCGCTGATGGTATAGACATCCATTAGGAAAGAAATACCATGACAATGTACTTAGGGATTTGGATGGCGTTGATGGGTTGGACGGTAACGGTGGTTGATGGTTTACCAGTCTGGTCTCACGCTAGCGGATTGGTGATGTACAATCAAGGCCAAGATAAATCGCTGTGACGTAAACGGATAAAGGAAAAGAATCATGACGAAGAAAGATTACCAGTATTTTGAAAAGTGTCGTACGGACTTTGTGGATATCTCCATCGACATTCTTTCCAAATGCGGTCGGCATGAGTTCTTTTATGCGGTGCTCGAAGCAGACGTAAAGAACGGCTCAGGTCGTCAACGCATCACCGCAGGCTTTGTTGAAGAGTTCATCTCTTACTTCAAAACCCATGCAATCGATCTTGAATACGTTGCGCAGTTCAAGATGTTCAAAATGACGCTTGACTTGAAGAAGTGTAATTTGGATGTGCATCGGTTCAAAGCTGTGACCGAAGCCCTGAAGAACTTCTCGCAACCGGCGGTACCAGCGTAAGAATTTCCCCCGGATGATGAAATTGGTAGACATGACGTTCTTAAACAGCGTTGCCGCGAGGCGTACCGGTTCGAGCCCGGTTCCGGGGACCAAACACAAAAGCATAGCCAGAGGTAACGCCTCTGGTTTTATGCCGTTAATTACTGAGAGTAGTTACTCTCGCACTATTTTCAAATAGTCCACACCCTTTAATAGGGAGAAGGTGTATCATGTACTGCATCATCGCCAACGTCAAAGAAGACAAAGCATTTCGTAACGGTGCCAAGGTGTATCTCCTCAACGGCAGGCAAAGCTCTAACAGTGTTGAAGTTCATGGCATTAGCAAAGGCGGTCGGAAGATTAACAAGTACATCCCGTACAAACGCTTGGAGAACTTCCGCGCTGCATGGGTGCCTGACCATCTGAACTACGAGAAAACCAAAGTATGGTGGGGGGTGGGATGCTGGTGGGAACTCAAGGAAGACGCGCAAGACGCGGCGAATAAGCTGGCGATGATCTGGGCGGGCATTCGTTACTTTAGTGAAAACGAAGGGCGCTTGATGCAAGATGGTGCGCCAACCAGTGAAGCACATAACCGCGCTCGCGGAGAACGGCTGGCTAGTCACTATAGCTGTAACTGCATTCCTATGGAATTCATGAAAGTTGGCCACACCACCCATCAACGTTTTACACCTTCTGAATTGAAATTGAACAATGTCCAAATATCTCCGCCAACCACCCCAAGCCCTAAGCCCGATTGAACTTGATCTGACCAAAAAGGTTTTCAGAGAAAACTACGATTTGGTTGGCGAAACAGTCGACCGGTTCATCGATGAGATCGCCAAATTAGCGTATGCGAACGGTGTGGAAGATACGCGCAAAAACATCACTGACCACACACCCGACTTTTTCCCAGACTTGCCACCACCGGCGATGTTGTATTCGTTGTTTCCCAATGCCCCCCGTTACTATGAGTCGGGACAAATGCACCTTCATGCAGATGCCGCGGTTCAGTGCTACGAGAAAACACGAGCGCCTAAGGACCCAGCTGACGGTGACGCGGTGGCTTGGGCGGTGTGGAATATCCGAGAAGACAAACCCAAGTTCATCTCGACCAACAAAGGCTATATCAAAACGTTCATGGGTACTGTTGTCAAAGCCCATGAACCATACGAGTTCCGTGCATTGACGGTCGAACAACTCATCGCTTTGGTACGGCTACACAACAAAGTTACTTCGCTATAAAGGATCATCATGTTCGCATGGATTGGCAATCTTTTCTCACGGCCACCCAAACAAGTCCAAGTTGTCAAAGCAGGCGGTGTAGGTATACAAGCTGGGCGCTCGGCAAACAACGCGGTGGTGGCTAACTGGGATTATCCAGAAGACCAGCATGCTCCAGAACCACAGGACGCGCCTAGTGGTCGTAACTGGATCGACCGACATCCGTATCGCTCTGACAATCGTAAAGCGCCTACGGCGGCGTGTGGCCATCCCTGCGACACTTGCAAAGATAAGTAATGGCGTGCACTTGTAAGTGTAGTCATTGCCAACAGATGGGCAATGTGCCAAACCCGAAACCCAAACCCGTTAAGCCGCCTAAGGCGAAATAAATAGAGGAGCTACGGCTCCTCTGTTATGTTGTCTGTTTTTCATGAATGATGTTTCCGTAGTACATTTTATGTCGAAACTTACGTGGTTTCATTTTGACAGACAACTGTATAGCGAGGACACTATCGTGACGTTCAATGTAACAGCCTTAAACGCGGAGCGTGAATAATGAATCCTCATTTTCACATGAAGCCAGAAATGTCGTCCTTGCGGGTGTATTCTGCCCCCAACGGCTACGAAGAACGCCGTCCGTATGACGGCATCATCATGGTAAACCACTTAACTGACACCGTCGTTTATCTGCACGGCGCAATCGGTAAGGTTGATCGTGGCACGTACACCATGGCTTTGAAACTGCTGCGCGATAGCGGCGTGAAGAAAGTCATGTACGAACGTCGCGGTGAAATGAAGACCATGCATTTGGCAGAGCTGTAATGGCAAGACACTATTTACTTAAGAGGACGGGCTTAGGCTCGCCCTCTTGCTATGCCGTCTTAATTTTTCACGACTATATCACTAACAAGTACATGCTAATAACTAACAAGGAAACTGACATGCTTGCGTTAGAAACAAAGGGATTAATTACACAAGCTGATTTTGTCATTCTCGATAGTGTCGACGAAATGATTGCCTTGTATGATTTACTCGAATTGACCAATCCTGAAAGATCTTTTCGAGGAACCATCGACGGCTTAATCTCATCGATTATTGAAATGTGTTTTTTTAAACGGTGCGCCCAAGAGGAACTCGACACCTATTTAGAAACAAACTACTTTGTACACAAGCTACCCAATGCCGTTATCGCCAAGCAATGGAACGTTGTTATTGTTCATGCTAGCAATGGGGCTGAAGTGGTAGATCGTCGTAAGAATCGACGTAATCCAAAAGAGATCATCGAAACGCTAGCGCGAAACATCTGGTATCAGTTGTCCACTTACCAGCTGTACGATCCACACGGCACGCTGATGTTTGAATACGATCCGACGTCGCCAGACGGATCGATAGAAATCAGGCTGCGTCGTTTACGCTAACGACATTAACTTCAAGCAATTTTTCGGTAATCTTTGATCTGCAACCCCTATCGAATGTGAGAAAAGGATTCAAGGATGTCAATGCTCTACACCCGCACCATTATTACCACCAATGGTTGGATTGAAAAACTACGCGCTTTGCTACCGCACGTGACGGATAACGTCGACGAAGCCTTTCGTGGTTTGGTCAATGCGGTGGTGGAGTCTGTGCGTTATCGTGACAAGGCAATGCGTGAGATCGTTGTCATGTCACAAGCGTTAGAACGTAACCTCGATTACGGCGTAACTGTCAAGAAGGAACTTGTCGCCACCATCAAAGAGCTGGCCAAAGAAGTGTACTTCCAAGTGGAGAGCTACAATCTCTACAACGAAAGCGGTATTCTCATGTACACGTATTTCTGGCATCCCGATACGGGCTTTGATGACATTATTTTGCACCCTATCATTTCTTTGACATACAACCCAACGGTTCCCTGCTATGAGCCCAGGACCTACTAGATCCCCACACCGGGTGTTCATCATCGACTTAAGGCAACAGCTCATCGGGTTTCAAGAAATCGTTTCAGACTACTGTGACGACTTTGACTTGGTCAATGAACTAAGTCTACTGACGGTGACGATGAATTTGCTCCACGTGCGTGACGCTGTGGGTGAAGCTATCGAAGCCATGGAAATTCACGTCAATAGCTTTTGTCGTTATGAGCACAACGTCTTTAACACCATGCGCCTGCGTTCGGTCATTGCCGCTTACATGCATGAGATGCACGACATCTTTGTGCAAGCTGGCTTGTACGAACACGGCTGTTATTTAGGGTACACCTTCGGTGGTTGGATTGCGCCTTTCGAAGCGCGTATTGTGCCCTATACCCACATGGACGAATACCCGCACGCCCGTAACACGATTGTGCAGTGCGAACCCCTGTCGAATAACCCACTTGACAGGTTTCCTGAAGTGCGTGACCCTGACACCATTCGCATCCGCTTTAATGCGTTACTGCGCGGCGAAGAAACAATCCCCTACTAAAAACCCATACGGCGTTTTTATCCAGCACTACTATACACAGCCAAACCACGGCAACTAATGAGAGGTTATCATGACTACATCTTCCGTAAGCAAAGCTCCAATGCCCGTTCGTGTGCGACCGACGCACCGCACATGGCAATCGGTAAACGGGAAAGTGGTGACTGCTGAAAAAGTAGAAGCCCCCGCACCAACACTGACCAGCGTTGACTGGGAAGCACACGTCGTTGACACGGCTACCGACACCGATGTTGCGCATTACCCTACCGTTACCGGCACAGTCAATGTACCAGAAGGTGCCGATCCAAGCAGCGACATCGAAGCGGAATACATCGTGCGGTGCAAGTACGCTGACGGCGATAAACTCGACGTTGATAAGCTGATTAAAAACGTCCAAGCAGGGATCTGGGAAATCCACCACAAAGTACCAGAGCCGGCATAATGCCACCGCCCACCTGACTTCGGTTGGGTGGGTCGTATGCCGACATTCTTTTTTTACAGAGGGTAACCATCATGTTGACAGATACGCCCCTAGAACTTTTAAGGGCTATATCACTAGGGTGATACCTTTCTGAGTGTCAACCTATAATTTTGTCTATAACTAACAACAAAGATTTCTATGTCAACCAAACTGAAAGCCAAAAAGATCGTTGCTACGGTAGCGAATGCTCACGCACCGAAGTCGCAATCGCGACGCGTTTTCGGCGACTTTCTGAAACACGATGCGTTTGTCATTACGTCTAGCCGCATGTCGCTGGATGCCACGATGCGTATCGCCAACGGCAAAGGCAACTTCAAAGATTGGGACACCATTACCAATCGCCTGTATGCTGGCTCGTTCATGTATCACCACTACTTCAAACCGAACCAAGACATTGTCGACGTGGTAAACCGCGCCGTCGATTCGGTCAAGCTCATCATGGTTCGTACGCTCTGCATCGGCGCTGACGGCTTTGGCATGCGGCCGAAAGAACTGGAGTACGTCCTTGAAGCGCTGGAACTGTTTGACACCATGACGCGCTCCATGACATCCCAGGAAGTCATGCTGTCATACCACAACGCCGGTAACTATTTGGACGAAGTGCTCAAGGTCAACCAAGAAGCCATCGACAAGTTTCACAAACAAGAAAGCTTTTACAATTCACAACGGATGTTGCTAGACCTGGCTCTGGAACATCAGCAATACGTCGTCCCTCTCGGTTCTTGCCCTTGGGCTAGTTAAAAGGAAAAAGCATGTGCGTAGTTTCCCATCAAGTCACGATGTCTCTTTGGCCCCAATGTACGGAGACGACCAACGAACTGCTCAAGCCTGAGTTAGTTACGTATCTCGTACAACCGCCAGTGTGGACCCAAGGAGACGATGTATCGTTAGAGATGTGGCTGGAACACCAAACCAAAATGAAGTTCTTGGTGGACCTGCGTAAGCGTGCTCAGTCAACACCCGAGTTGCACCACTTGTTAATCGGTGACCGCTTTACGATCCGCGGCACGATGCACGGATGGCTGGCACCTGTTGACGCCAAAGGTAATCGCCGTCAAAAGACGTATGTACCTCCCGATATAAAAGACGCATAACCCCCTCCCCTATCCTACTGGGATAGGGGGCGTATGCCGTTTGATAGAAAAGAATCGCCTGCTTCTAAGTTATAGCCACAATAACCAACAACATAAAGGAACAGCCATGCTCACCATCTCCAAATCCCACAGCTTGCTCGCAGCAGAAGCTGTGGTCGCTATCTTTACCATTCTTAACAATGACGGCTCCGACATCGAAGAGGATGTTGATATCGAAATACAGGCAGCTACTGTTGGACAGCGTTCGGCGCTTATGCTTGTCGATGAGACGGCAGGTAAAGTGGCGTGGATTTTACTTAATCGCTCTTCCGAAGGAATCCGGCTTCTGTTCGGTGAACGTGAGAAGCGTAGTTATGATTTCGAAAATCATCACATTCCAAACGATTTTACTGAAGAATGTGATCTGAGGGACAACAGCTATTACGAAGCAGCCCAACGACTCTACACCTTCTTTACTATCGCTAAGGATTAACATCATGTCGAAGGATGACAACGTCACACCCATCAATAAATCGGTCGCTGAAAGTCTCGCTCTGGGAGATGATCCTACCGATCCGCTTAACTACGGGTTGGAGCATCTGGCTAACTGGATTCCCAATGCGCACTGGCGTTTTGGCATGACCCCGCAGGAGTTCAACCTGATGTTTTCCATCGACGCGGATCGACTGCCTACTCCGCTCGAATTCAGAGACTATCTTCTCCACGGCAAACCAGAAAAGAAAGATGGCGGTTACATCGACATCCGTCAATTCTCCAGCAACCCGTTCGTGAGCGGCCCAGCAGGTGACGATGCAGCGCACAACGTCTGGTTCGACGCTACTTCGCCAAAGATATCCAACCTGCGTCGGCCTGTTGATAAACCAAAAGAAGGTATCTTCCGCAAGCACGTATCCGCTAAGCCAAATAATTTCACCTTTGAAGAGCAAGGTTTCTCCTTCAAAGGCGTTATCGATTCCATCATCAATAACCCAGACGCCCGGCTGAATATCCTCGTTACGGGTGACGTGGATCAAAAGCCCACGTACGAGCAAATGCGTGAATACATCCTGGCCAAGGACAAGAGTCTGGATGTGTTGAATGATATCAACGTCGAATCGTGGATTCCGAAAGTTATCTGGATGGACCCTGAGACAAAGATGCCGCTCGACGCATTACGCGATATGGACCAATACTTAAACTCCCATATTGCCCCTCCAACGCTGCGGGACACTTCGCCTTGGGTGTCCACAGTAAAGTCTCATCTGCGGGCCGCCATCGATCCATCCCACATTGTGCACAACACGATGCCGATGCCGCCTAGGGCAGACATGCGCTTGCCGTATCCAATAATTCGTTTTAGTGAAGCTGAACGAAAGATGATCGATAACGCAAAGGAAATATTCAAAAACCTGTTCGAACCTCCCTCTGGGTATTTCGGTCCAAAACATTTCGATCTTTGTATCGGTCGTCAAGAACAGCGGCGTGCTAAAACTACCCAGAAGTTGAAGCAAGCTGGTTATGTGCCCAAAGCAGCAACAGGTCCCAAGAAGCGCGGAGATCGCAACGCTGTGCAGTTCGTACGTGATGTTAAACCCCATCCCTTGCTCAGGGGAATAATCAAGAAAACGGAGAGCTAGCATGACTGCCAATAAATCGTCAACGCTGTTTTTCGCTTACGAAGGTCCTTCGCCTTCGGTTATCGGCATCCTTCGTCAGATGAACAAAGCGGTAACCGGCGACCCTGATCGTGAGCCTACCAAAGAAGAATTGGCGCAGTTCCAAGCAAATCAACCGCGCTGTGTGGATTATATCACCAAGCTTCCCCGCGAGCCGATGACACCAGCAGAAATGGCTAACGCCAAAAAGCTGTTTGAATCCATGCGTAACTTCACAAACAACAACAAGGAAGACCAACATGAACCAAAATAACCAAGACGGCAGTCGTGGCGTCGTAATCGCCATTGAACAACTGACAGGCGAGGAGCCGATCGATGACAACCGCGCAGAGATGATCTTCGATCAAGGGCTGTCGATCAGTCACCAATCCACCATGCTGCTAAACGATACGTACAACATCGCACTGATTACCGGCATCGCTTGTGGCTCGTACGCTGAGTTGAACGAATTGTCAGAAAGTCGTAATAGCTCGTTCATTAAAATCAACAACGAATGGCAGGAGCATAGTGGTAGTCACCGCAACCTAACTCGCGCGGAATCGATCGCCAAAACACTGCGCGCCATCGGCGGTGGTGAAGGTCTGAATTTCCCGATCACCTACAGCGAATACCAAAAACTGGTGGAACGTGTCCAAGAAGGCGATCTGCTTCTGGCCATCGCAGTGGTCGCCTCGATCGATGCTAAGGTAGCGAAAGTGAAAGGTTAAAGTCATGGATCAGAAAAAGATCGAGTACAAGGATGTTGGTGAACCCTTGATCGTCATCGACAGTATGGCCGACCTCGTGGATCGTCAACAGGCTAAGCTGGCCAAACTTCACGTGGGTGATATTCCAGGAAAGGTGTCCCTGATAAGCAGCCGACGCAATGGAAAGGATGGTCAGCGAATCACCATGAACGCGGCCATCGCTACCATTCTGGCTAATAAGTTCGGTGCTACCGCCCCTGCCATCAATGCAAATTACGAGCAGAGATTTGCGGGTGACACCCACGGTAAGCCGAGTAAGCCGGCGGCGCCTAAAGAACAAGCCAGCCTGCTAGCGCGTGCGCTGATGCAGCGTCTTAAATAAGGAACATTCCATGATTATCAAACAATCGAATTATGCGATCGTGAGCGGTCCTCGCCCCGATATTCCAGAAGAAGTAACAAAGCTTCAGAAAAAAGGTTGGATTGCTGTCGGCGGTGTTCACGTAACCATCGACGGCGTCGGCGCCGCGCAAGCCATGGTAATGCCAGCGCCAGAAAAGAAAGTGACCGACTATGTGTTAGCTTCTGAAGATAGCACTGACGGTTTGGAAAAATCTGTCAACGCCATGCTTCATCAAGGTTGGTCGTTGCATGGCGGACCTGCCACGTCGACTCATGAACGACAGATGCACGGTATGAAAATTCAATTTACCCGATATACTCAGGCGATGGTAAAGTACGATGCTTAACCTGAGCAAAGAGGAGTTGATTTACTTAGGCCAACTTACCATGGCCGCTAAGGGTGAACTGGCTACATCGATCACTGCGAAGATTAACGATGAGTTAACGCGCATCGAATCGATGGTGGGTAAGGATACCGTGATGGTGTCGTTGGTTTTCAAGATGAGCGAACAGATACTGGCTATAAAGTTCTATCGCGCTCTGACTGGCTTTGCTCTCAAAGAATCGCACGACTACGTTCGTAGCTGCATGCCTGGGGCTGTTACAGTAAAGATTTTGCGCAGTGAGTTAGAACATGCTCAAAAGCTTGCTGAACAATTTCCTGCAATTACGATGTTAGTTTCTGGTTATAGTTCTTAAATGAAGGAGTAGTAGATGGCAAAGAAAGATGTGTACCCAGGCGCTCGGTGCCGTATCATCGGCTCGGCCGTAGGTCCTAAAGGGACGTCGGTGGGTCGTGTGTGTATTGCGCGCGGTCCTGCTAAATCCCTGACGGGAGAACCGCACACGCTGTGGGGTCGGTTCTGGGAATGTGAATCGGCTGATGGTAAACCGTTCGATATCAAATACGGTGATGGACGTATCGATCGCCGTATGGTGGCGGCATTTGCCGAGGATTGGCTCGAAGTCATCGAAGACGATGAAGACCTGCCGAAAGCGAAAGCCAAAGAACACGAGCTGGTTGACTGATGACAACGTATAAACTTTTGGATGGCGCCACCAGTAAGCAGCTTGAGGTGAAAGTAAATATTCAGCTCAAGTTGGGCTGGAAGCTTCATGGTGGTACGTTTACGAACAACGGCTCCTTTTACCAAGCCATGATCGTCGCGCACCGTAAGACCGAAAAGGTCAACTAAGAAAGGAATTATCGTGAACCAACCAATTGAACGCGGCAGCGCCGAATGGCATCGCCGAGTGCAGATGCTACTGCAAAAGCAAGTGGGTCTGATCAAAGAACATGGCTATACGGTGCAGGGCGTATTTCCTAGCGACGAGGATACGCTGAAAGGTGATGGCAGCGACTCCTTCTTCTACACCATCGGTCTGTTCCAGAAGCGCTGGCCAGAGCTGCTGGTCTTGGGCGCACTGCACGGCGGTTCAGCTGCCGGTATCATCAAAGACGTCTACGACTTCTGGATGAAGAATGGTGACGCTTCGATCGGGGACATCCCAGCAGACGTGCCTGGCGGTAAGCTGCGCTTGAATCTAGTCCAACGCGGTGTCGGTCAGCAATTCACCGTCGGAGTTCGCACCTTCAAGCGCGACGAGATATACGAAGTGGTCCAGGTGCTCTGGCCCGATAACAAAGGTTGCCTGCCCGATGAGTCCGGTTATTCGACCGAAGCAGCACTCAAGCAAAAGATCTTGGAAAAGATTTAATATCAAGGGCGTGACACCACCCCCCACGATCGTCAAATCCACACCCGTGGTCAACAACCGGAGTAATTGAACCCATGGCGGGCATCATTCTTTTCGCAATCTGGCTTTTGATAGGCTGGATGTTTATATTTGCTCGAAGGGGACACACAGCAACACAAATCGCTCACGTCCGCCGACAGGGGTTTCCACTATTTACAGCCATAGCCACGCTGTGCGTATTAACACTCTGGCCAATTGCCCCGGCAGTCCTGCGTGGACTGATCTGGGCACTGAATAAACTTCTCGACACTGAAGTCGACAAGTAACCTACAACTAACAACACAAAAGGAAAAGCACCATGAAACAAATCTCGATCGTTACCGAACCAACCAAACCGCAATACGGCGCTTGGGGTTCTATCGCTCTGCGCCCACACAAGAAAAATATCGAACACCTGGACGATCTGCCGCTGGCGTATGTCATGCTGGCTAACTTCAACACCGCCCAAAACATCATCCAACCACTCGATGTTGAGCTGCATGCCGCGGCCTTCGAAGAACTGAACTGGGATGTTGTCGCCCTGCAGATCGGTGAGGCCATCCAAAAGCTGGTATCGGAAAACACGCCTGAGGACACCGTCTACGAAATCCGCGCACCACACGGCTCCACCAACGGCTGTTCGCAAACCATGCTGACCAACGAAGCCCGACTCGAAGCCATCGGCAAAAACGTCATCATTCAATACCGCAATCGCCACTCTGGCTTCTATCAAGCCGTCAACAATGAGCCGTTGATGCATTCCGGCATTAGCACTCATGGCAATATCATCAACATGCATCTGGCTGTCGGCGCAGGCATTACCTTCCAGACCTACAACGAGAAGGAGCAAGTCCGCGCTATCGAAAACGCAGTGGGTGGTTTCTACGGCACTTGCCGCCTCGACGGCGTGCTGAAGCATTTCTCGCTGACGCAGGAAATGCAGTATGGTTCGGCCGCGATTCCCCTGAACGAATACGTCTTCAGCGACAACTTTTTGGTGCCGCTGATTAAGAATGCAGTGGGCGCAGCCTTCCCATTCCTGGACGCGCTGCACAACCCGCTCACAAAAATCTCGATCAGCTCGCGCGGCGACACCATGACCGATTGCGCTCTGCGCGGTCGTTCGTTCTAAACTCGCAGGAGGGGATCGCAAACCCCTCCTTTTTTCTATCATCTTACCAGGATACTAAAATGAACATTTCGCTCAAGATCACCAGCTTGCATTTCTCGAACATGGGAGCGCAGCAACAGCCGCACCACCGCAGTTACTTGGCGGACTTTACCAATTCGACCAAAAAGAAAATCAAAGCGCTTGACGGTCAAGCCATGCGTCAAGCAGTGCGTCGCCTGTCCGCCGACCATCCCGACAACGAAGAATACTTGCTCCACCCATTCGCTACCAACGTCGTGGGCTTTTCCGTACACAGCAAAGTCGTTCCTTTCCCCATGGGCAAACGTAATGGCTGGGAAGATGGTGTGGCAAGTTTTGTACTCCACGTTTCGGTGATGAATGGCGCTATGCCTAAGAAATACATCATCGCCGGTTACACCGATCGTCCTATCCCGGAAGACGGCGCAGCCTTTGATCCTGACATGCTGCTGATGATCAACTCGATCTTTGAAATTATCGAAGCACGTGGGTTCGGCGCCATCGTGCGTAACGCCAGTCATGTTCTGTCAAATCCGCAATACCACGGCCCGTATGGCGATGCAGATTCACCGAACAGTAATCCTCATCGCATGCGACCGCAAGAAGTCTTTGGCCGGATGGAAATCAACAGCATGCCTGAATTGATGAATGGTCAAAGCGTGTATGATACGCGTAGTGCACACACCTCTACAGCAATGCTCAGTAACTACGGTTATAGCAATCCAGCGCACTGGCTAAGCACCATCGTTAACGCATCAGCCAAGCATCACATCCGCGAACTTCAAACGCCACATGAGTATCTTCAGACGTCGACAGGGATCACGGCGCTCGCAAGTTCGGTGCGTGAACAAAGCGCACATGCAAATGTGTTCTTGGCGGCGCTGAAAAAAATCATCGGTCACGGCGCACCTTCACCAATCTTTCAACTGAAAGACTTGGCGCCTATCGATACTGATTATCTCGATGTCTGCAATGTCGTTGAAGGATCGCGTCACCACATCGACATGGGCTTTGAAAGCTGGGGCGCTTTCGATTTGATGTCGTTGGCAGCGCACCACATCAACCAAGTCGTGCCAACGATTCTGGCTAAGCATGGTTTGCGCTCGATTGCGTTTAACGCTTTCCTGGAAGCTGGAGCAGTCCAACAAGACGGCATCACCATCAGTAACGTTGGTGCTCTCGTTGGCGACACTGGTATGTCGCCGCAAATGAACGTGGTGGAAGACCTGCGCTTGCAAGTGTTTGATGTTGTGGAAAAGATGTTGGGTGGTGACTATCGTTTTGCTGGTAAATTCGATCTGTTTGGCACCAGTAAGTTCATGCTCGAACACCGCGGTGAGACGAAGCACTACGGCTTCCCAACGTTTGCCAATGCGTTGACGTCGCCTATCATTGCCGATCAGCTGGTTCTCGAACACATGGCTGCGGGTATTGAAGAAGCGCTGGTCTCGTGATCATTTAACGGCATAAGACAGAGAGCCTTCGGGCTCTCTTCTTTTTCTATGCTTTCTTTTTTTGTTTCCTTATGCCGCCTGATGTAGAACTCAAAGAATTGTTAAAACGCGTTCGCGCCTGGCACACAGTCAGGATGCGAAGATACAAGAACGACTTACCGGACGACGTCTACTACGCCGCTTACTTACCCAGCTTACAATTATACCAACGCGCTAAGCAGAGTTACTACCTTAGCGATTTACGAGAACTGCGCATTATTGCAAGATCCGTCAATTACCACATTGAACCGTGGTCAGTGACGGCGTGGTACGCGTTAAACACTAAGAAGGTGTGAATTTATTTCACGCCTATATCACTTAGGTGTTGTAGAGAGAAAACAACAACAGTTCTTTTCGTTATTTGACTTACTTACAAAAATCAACTACAGGAGTTAGATCATGGCGGTGGCAGGAGCACATTACAAGAAGTTCAATGAAGACGAGTGGGACATTATCGAAGAACGCTTTCCGCCAAGCGTTTCGCATTACAAGCAGATTTTCGAAGAAGACCATCGCAAGCACTACAAGATCCGCGTAACGGAAAACGGCATCAAAGTCGATCGCGTCGTTATTATCAGTGACGTTGATTTCGACGACATGATTCACGTTACGATGGAAGAAGCGACGGTACATCCAGATTCGGACGATACCCATTTCGTCATGCACCGTGAAAAGTTTAAGATTCACGCTAACGTGCTGGATGAAGTTGAATTTCGCTTCAAGTATATCAGGTACTTCCTGATGCAAACGATCAACCCTAAAACCGTCCCACCGTTTGATCTGATCATTAAAGCTGAAAAGATTACGAAGGACTGGTTGGGTCGCAGCTCCACTAAAGTGGTGCTGTTTTTGGACAAAGGTGATGTCGGCGATCAATGGTGTTACAAGATCACGTCAGTGAGTTATCCTGACAAAATCATCGTATCGCACCTCGACCCCGCTACGGCCGACGGCCCTCTGTACTCCAAGCTCGTGAACGTGTGGCATGATGGCCTACGTCAAGGACGACTGCAAGGCGTCGTAGAAGTGGGGGAAAAGATGGCGATGAATACCTTTCGTGAAGCGTTCACCGCCGGCCAAATCCTCCAAGGAGAAATCCCCGATTCCGTGCGCGAGTTCTTGCGAAACGGTTTTATTGACCAGCTGAAAAAATAAGGTACACCATGGAAATTCGTAGACACGCTGGCAGTCTGGATGACTCGATAGCAACTGCCAAAGAGATCCCGAACACAATGGCCGCGATTCGCGCGTACGCTCTTGAGCAAGCGAAGTATCTCTCCTATACGGAAGAAGAACTGGCTTCGTTTGCTGTGGAACCGCATAGCGGCCCTGATGAGCGCATTGGTTGGGATGCCACGTTCATCATCACGTACGTGAGTCACAACACCGGTAGCCGTGGTGTGTTTGGATTTTGCGATCAAGCGCCAGAGGAAGGCATTTACGCCAAACTTCTCAACCTCAATGGACCGACCCGCGGTGGCAACTTCTACCCGGCAGCGTTGATGGCAGAAGCGGTCAAGAAGTTCAATGCTAAGAACCGCGGAGAATTCTTCGGCGAGACGCGTACTCCCGATATATCGATCGAAGGTCTTGGGTTAGCACCTGATACTCCCTATAAAGATCGCGCCGACGCGCAAATAAGGCGGGTCGCGATGGTGGCTGGTGATGAGATGGCTCTTCAAGGCACGAACTTGCGCATTGAAGACGGGTTCGTTGTCGCCACTGTTAAACCAGCAGGCGTGGCAGCTAACGTCGTGGAAATGTTACAAAATGCCGGTAAGGTACATTTCGCCATGCGCGCGTTTGTCAGCTACGAGTTTCAATTGCCGATGGACCAAGGCCCGCGGGTGGTGGATCGGTGCGACATCGTAACCTTCGATCTGTGTGATAAACCCCTGTAACTGTAAGAAAGAACCAACAACATGAATGAAGCTGCTATCCTTTCCGACCGCCAGATCCGTGAACTGTGCGAGAAACCTGTCGGCACCCTGCGTTACACCGATTCCCGCCATGGTCCGGTTACTGAAGAACGTCGGGTACAAGTCTACGCTGATCAACTCGTTAACGGGTATCGCCAACACTTTGATGCTTACGCGGAAAAGCACGGCGGTAAACAGATCCACGGTACACGCATTACGCTGCATGACGTTCACAGCGACGTCTATCAAGAGCACTATCGCGACTTCCAACCAATGATCGAACCGTTTTCTCCGCACCAAGTTCGCGAGAACGAGCGCAACGCTACGGACGAAGAAGTGTATGTGATTCAACGCATGCTCAATGAAGAAGGTGTCGGCAATAAAGTTGACATCATCGCGGAACTGCAAAAGAAATGGCCTAGCATCCGGTCATTCCGGCTAGACATCATGCTGGGCTACCAGATCCTGGAAAAGATCGTCAGCTACGGTTTGACCTCGTTCGGTTACGATGTGCGCTGCGGTCGTGAATTCAAGATCTTCACCAACATCAATTCCACGCTGATCGATCCGAAGAACTTCGACGACAAGAACTTCGTGGACTTCGTCGGCGACGTTTGCATTATCCCGCCCAATTCGTTCGTGCTGGCCCGGACCATGGAACGCTTTGATCTGCCCCGCGACATCGTCGCTGACTGCGTGGGTAAGTCCACTTACGCCCGGTGCGGCATCTCCATCATGGTCACGCCACTCGAACCTGAGTGGGACGGCTACCTGACGCTGGAGTTCGCCAACACGACCCCGCTGCCAGCCAAGCTGTATGCTGGTGAAGGTTGTGGTCAGATCCGCTTCTTCCGCGGCAGCGAAGGCTGCGAGACGTCGTACCGTGACCGTGGTGGCAAGTACCTCGGTCAAACCGATCAACCTGTCACACCGAAGATGTAACATGAGCCAAGAAATCAACGGTCCTCATCTTGAGACGAATGGTTTTTACTTTCTTCTCAAGAAAGCAGCTTGCGCTACCTCGCTCAGAAACGCTTTGAGCAGTCACGCTTCTGGCGAGCCCCTCCATCCGAGTTATCTGCATTCGTGGCTCGCTGTCCTGCAAACCTTCAGTCTCTTCCGGCGGCATCAGATCGTCTTCGAAAAGGAAATCTTGTTTGAGCCAATCGTCATTACCGACGGTAAGCTCGAACCAGTGCTTGATGCCAAGCTGTGCGGCGTTCTGGTGATCTCTCCGTCGGAAGACTACGAGGGCGGTGAATACAACGGCGCCAAGGTCGAACAAGGCGGCGCTGTGTTCTATCGCCCTGAAGACTACCAAGACTTCGCACCGGTCACGGAAGGCGAATGCAAGGCGTACTACTTCGCACTTAAATAGCAGTTCAGCCGAGGGCTCGCAACCCTCGGCTTCTTACCAGGGAAAGGATGCAACATGCTTGAACCAGTTTGGAAACGCACTAAAGGCTATAACTTGCTGGACCCGTACCAAAGCATCCAAACCATCGAAGACGGTAACCTGACAATGGCTGCGTTGCGGTCATTGTTTCCAGATGGCCAAGCCAACGCCATGAACCTGGCGATGTTCTCGACCGGTGGTACGTTTGGCACGTTTGCCACGATCGAGGACGTGGAAGCAGAAATCAAACAAAATGGCTTTACGTTTGATGGCTTGACGTTCGTGGTGGTGCAACCACGGGTTTTGTGCTTGCGTTACGGCAGAGCTTATCCGGAGAACGACGACGACTTCGCGTTCTTAAAGAAGCTGCGAACAACCTCGAACGAAGTGTTCGGCAAGATCGGTCAGCCGTGATATGGGCTTCTTAGATGAGCTAAGTCAGCGTTTGTATAACGCCACTAAACGCCAATACCTCGAAATGAGATACGGTGCACCTTGGCCATATCCAGACGCAGCTGGAGTGGGTCTGCATATCACCAACATCCAACTTGATGCGCAACGTTTTGTAGATGCAATTCGTGGAGCCGGCTGCCCTACGAACATGGCAATCGAACTCGCCGGTAATCTTGCTTTGAACGGGGAAATCAAAACCACCATATCGCAGCAAGTCGATCTGTTATCTGCGATCGACGACATAAAGAAAAGTGGCGCAGCTGTGCAAGTTATTGCGCCTGCCCAGAAATACATAAACGGTTTACATCATGAGTCCGTATAACAATCCGCCTCCGACGGGTATTTCCAACGAAGGTTACATGGGTTTTTCACTGAAACAATTGGCTGCGCTGTCTCAGCCGGCTAAACCTTGGTGGAAAGATATCTTCACCATCAGCGAATTGATTGTCATTGGCTTTTCGATCATCAAGGGTTTGATTGTTTACTATAACTAACAACATCGGAGGTCGCTGTGAAAATCACTATCCTACCGCCACAAGAAGCGCCCAAGCAACTCACTGCCCAACATCGCTCTAAGTCATTAGGGGAACATTTCGAAGCGTTCATGAGCGTGAACAACATCCGTGGGTTCATGGATGAGTTGTGCGTTGAAGAACCGATCGTGGAAGAAGTCGCTGCGATGTGGTTGATTGTTGTCTGGGAAGTACAGTACCAGCGACAAGTCGAAGCAATGCGTTTGTATGCCGAGCAACAATGGCTGCTGGAACGTAAAGCTACGCAAGAGAAGAAGATGGCTGAGCGGGCAGCAAAGCGCGCGCTCGATACGCCTGTGTTGAAAACCGCGCAAGTAGCGCAGTCGATGGTGCGTGGGACTGTAGCAGAAGCGGACTCTCAACTCTTCAAAACACCACTGCAGCAATACGACGAAGCTGTCAAACAAGCGCGGGCTAGTGGTAAGATGTTTGACATCGCATCACCTAAGCCACTCCGTGACGCCGAGTATCGCGCCCGCTTGAATGAACTTTTGGCGGACAGTGAGATACTGATCTCCGAAGCAGAGATGAGTGATCGCATGAAGACCTCACCGCTGCGCAAACATATCGTGGCTAGCCGAGATTTTTACTCGATGCGCGCCGTCACGCCAGAGCAAGCTAAAGCGATTGCCCAAGCTTATCAGGAATCTTTGGCGCCTGTTTTCGTATCGACATTTGACATTCAAGAATTTCTGATGTCTTCACCAAAGTCGGAACCTACAGGCGCGTACCGCATCAACCCGTACTTAAAATAACCAACAACTAAAAGGATCGCTCATGAAGGAAAACTTTGATCCACACCAAGTGGTGATCTCCCGTGAGTATTTCAACACGCTCATTACCATGGCCGGTATTAACGACGTACCTGCTGGGCGCAAGAACCATCCCAACCAAACGATCATTGGACGCATCCTCTGGCATGCGCGTAAGTTCAATCGCGCGCTTCACAATGAGCGGCAGGTGGATGTCGAAAAGGATCTGCTGATTAAACGGCATCAAAGACACAAGCGGACTCAGCTGATAAAAGAGTACGGCAACGGCACTAAGCAGGTCTTTGTTATGGATGGCGAGAACGATTGGCCAACTGTCATCTGTGGCGAAAGCCGCAAAAGTAAAATGCATATCCGCTGCATGGTGATCCGTGCTCACACATGTAACTTTGAAGCGGTTCATGTCGACAGCATTATCCGCATACCACGCGCATTTAAATAACCAACAACTAAAAAGGAATCATCATGCAGTTCTATATCGTCGGCGGCTATGTCCGCGATAAGGTTTTGGGCAGAATACCTAAAGACCGTGATCTCGTGGTCGTGGGAGCTACCGAGGCTGATATGCTGGAGTTTGGCTGTCGGCCGGTTGGTAAAGACTTTCCTAGCTTCATCGGTCCAGATGGCGATGAAATTTCCATGGCGCGCCGTTCCCGTAATGGCGGGGTCGCTGACTTCGGTCCTGAAGTTACCCTCGAAGAAGATCTGGGTAAGCGAGATCTGACCATCAACGCCATGGCCATGGGCGAAGCCTACGAGGGTGATGCGTCGCTGATCGATCCGTATTTCGGCCACGACGACCTGCTTAACAAAGTGCTGCGTATGGTCAGCGAAGAAGCGTTTCGTGAAGACCCTATCCGAGTGCTGCGTGTTGCGCGGTTCGCTGCCCGCCTTCCGGACTTCCGGATCGACACCGACACCATGCATGTCATGAAGTCGCTCGTGATGGAAGGCAAACTCGACAACCTCGTGCCGGAACGGGTGTGGAAAGAACTGCACCGCGGCCTGATGGAAACCCAGCCCTCCAGGATGCTCAAGACGCTGCGTTTTTGCGGTGCACTCAAAGCCATCCTGCCGGAAGTCGATGCGCTCTACGGGGTCCCACAACCTGCCCAATGGCATCCTGAAGTGGATACGGGCATTCATATCGAACAAGTGCTCGACTACGCGGCCAGCCAAGACTTTGCGCTGCCGGTGCGTGTGGCTGCGTTGCTGCATGACGTCGGTAAAGCATTAACACCGGCTGACACGTGGCCTGCTCACCATGGTCATGAAGGACTGGGCGAGCGCACTGCGCTGGCTGTGTGTGAGCGTCTGCGCGTGCCGGACTCTATCGCCCGTGTGGTGGCAATGACGACCCGTGAGCACGGTAACGTGCATGCAGCACTGAAGCTGCGGCCTGTGTCTGTGACGCGGTTGCTGCGTAAGTGCGACGCATTCCGTAATCCCGATCGTTTTCAATACATGCTGCAAGCCTGCATGTGCGACGCACGTGGTCGTAAGTCCGACACCGTGAGCTTTGAAAACGTTGAGTATCCACAAGCCATGCGCTTGAGCGGTGCTCTGTGGGCAGCCCGGCAAGTCAAAGGCCATGACATCGCTGCCAAGTTCAAAGATCGTCCTGAAGAGATCGCAGTTCACATCCACGCTGAACGCGCCCGCGCTATCCGTCGCTTCGAAAAACAACACCCCGTCAATTAAGGAGTAATACATGGGCGGCAACGCACTGATGTTTGCGCACACTGAGCGCAAGAACAAAGAGCAGTACACTGAAATCACCCGCACCGTGATCGACAAGTTGTGCGAACTGTTCCCGGCAACCGAGATGGCAGCGATCAAATCGATCGAAGGTAAAGAGACCTTTGGCGACTGCGACATTTTGTTGGTCGATAAGAACCTGCCGGCAAACTGGATCTACCAAGTCCAGCAAGCATTCCATACCAAGGAAATGCTGATCAACCGACTGGGTGGTGGACCGCTTCGCTTCATTGACCCTAACATCGCGTTGGAGGTGGAGCACGTCGCCCTGCACGACGGTAGCCACTACGATGTGCCGCAGTCAGCTATCCCGTCTTCGACAGTGTCGTTTGCGTTCGAGGATTTCCAGATCGATCTGATGATCACCCAACCAGAAGACTTCGAGATCGCCCAAATCTACTACGCTTACAACGACCTCGGTAACCTCATGGGGCGCATCGCTGATGCCATGGGGTTCAAGTTCGGCTGGAGCGGCCTGTGGAAGAACCTCGATGAAGGTAGCGAGACATACGCGAAGTTGTGCGTCTCGCGCGACCCTCGCCCCATCTTCGAGTTGTTGGGATACGATTACGATCGCTATTTGGTCGGATTCGAATCGTTCGAGAACATGTACGAATACGCTGCTTCGTCGCAGTGGTTTCACAGTGCGCTTTACCAGTTTGAAAACCGCAATCACAAAGACCGCGTGCGTGATGAGAAGCGCGCATCGTACCGCGGTTTCGTGGCGTGGCTGGAAGGCAAACCATGGCTGAACAAACACACATGGACCCGGTACGAGCTGGGCACCAATCCACCGGCTCGGGTGCGGGAAAAGGAGGCACATCTGCGCCGGGCTTTGAGCCGGCATACGAGTTTCCGCCTGAGTGTCGATATCGAAAAGCGGCGGTACGTGGCAGTCAAAGGCGCCAAGAAGATCTGGAACGGTGAGATCATTTCCAAACTCACTGGGTTTACGGGTATGGAGTTGGGCGACTTCATGCGTCACTGCAAAGAAACGACGTATTGGGAAGGGGAGTTTGTTTCGTTTGAAGAACTTCTGTACGTACGTCGTCATGCGATCAATGTCCCTGCCATGGTTCGTGACCGCCTGCAGCATTTCAAACGGAAAGTCGATGACGCGTAAGATGGTGCATCTTGCAATTACCCGGCAGCTAAGTCGCTGGTCGATTGACTACATGCAGCCGTATCAGTTGCTAACGCATTACTTGATGGCGTCGTACGCGTATTACATTCTAGCGGAAAGCGTATGGGTGGATGACGACTACGACTTTTTGTGTAGTCGGTTATTAGAAGAGTTTGATAACTTCGAACACCGGCACAAACACTTAACTGGCGTCGATGCGTTGGGAGCCGGTACCGCATACCACCTAAAGTCGGAAGATTATCCACCTCAAATCCGTCATGGCTTTCCGACGTACATACGCAACATGAATGACGGCACCATCGAAAGCGACCTCTTAAAACAAGGTCGTTATAAATAAACATCGGGAACTACGATCGTTTGACAGATGCGCTTCCCTATGGCAACTGTTCGCGACGTAGTTAACCGCACAAAACTAATAAAGGAAAACAAGCATGTCCGAAGTCATGTCCCTCGAAGCGGCGCGCGCGCCGTACGACCCAAACCTGTTCCACCGCATCGCCCAGCGTGCACAGAACAACTACAGCGCTCACGTCGCTACCAACAAACCGATGTTCCGCGTCGAGCTGCCTAAAGGCGCGTTGTTCACGACCTACCTCGACAACCTGCCGATCGAATACCGCCAGCAGATGAACTGCTCGTGCTGCCGCAGCTTCCTGAACCGCATGGGTAACCTGGTCACGATCTCGACCGACGAAGCCAGCTTCGGCAAACTGGAATCGGTGTTCTGGCGCGAACGGGACATCCCAGAAGAATGGAGCGTTGATCCAGTCTTCAACGACACCATGCAAGCCATGCGTGACCTGGTCGAATCGTCGACCATCGGTTACCATTTCCTGTCCTCGCTCGAAACTCTGGGCATTCCGGAAAAGGGCGGTTTCGAGCACTTCGCTGTCAAAAACGAACAAGTGTTCGAGAACAAGCTGTTTGAAGCCCACGAAGTCGTCGCCACCGAATACCAGTCCTTCGGCGCCCTGTCCAAGTTCATCGGCGTGACGGTCAAGCAAGAACTCATCGACCAGATCCTGGTTTACTTCAAGCACGACAAGCGCTTGAAGGACATGGACAAATGGATCGGCCATCTCGAATGGCTGGCGCAGTTCAAGACGAAGCTCACGGCGCTGCCGCAGAAACAACGTCGGGCTTACACGTGGCTGCAAGTGGCCACCCAAAGCCCTGGTCGCGTGGACCTCAAGAACAGCCCGCTGGGCAAGTTCATGAAGAACATCATCAACGGCGTGGAGTACGAAGCGGCTACCCGCATGTTCCTGTCGATGATCGGCGAGAAGTACATGAAAGCGACCGTGGCACCGAAGGAAGGCAACATCAAGCGCGCCGAGACCGTCGTTGAAAAGCTGGGTCTGGCATCGGCAATGAACCGCCGGCCGCTGATGCATTCGGAAGTGCGCGGCAAGATCTGGACGCCGCCAGTTGCCGAAGCAAAAGAAGCAGAGCACAAACCAGTGTTCGGTCATCTCAAGCCACGGGAAGAAAAGAAACCACCTGCGCCTGCTCTGCCGGAAATCACCTACGGCTCGATCACGCTCAAGCGCTTCTTGGAAGAAGTGTTGCCGGAAGCCGTCGAGATCTACTTCGACTACAGCCACAACTACTACGGTCAACACTACCCGATCGTCGGCTTTAACACCAGCGTGGATGCTGATGCGAAGCCAATCCTGACGTGGGATAAGGAAGACAACCGCAACCCAGTGTCGGGCTACCTCTACCATGGGGGCAGCACGGCATCACACTGGGCGCTGCCTCGTGATGGCAAGGTGCGCGTGACGGCCATCACGGTCGGTGTGCCGGACTGGAGCAAAGAAGTGTCGCTCGCTGACATGGCCGATACGAGTTCGGTGATCTTCATCCTCGAATCGGGCCGCGATACCCGCGTCACTGACACGCCGATGTTTGCCGAGTCGTTCCTGCCAGAACTGCACGGTGTGCGTTCGGTGCTCGACGCGCATTTCCGCAGCCAACCCATGGCAGCGCTGCCAGAAGGTGAAAATCCAGTGGTCGGCATTACCGCTACTACCAAAGGCGAGGCGCTGGTCACGCTCAAGGTCGTCAAGAAAGACGCGGTCGTTCGCTACGTGATCGATCGTTCGCACTAAGTCGTATCCAATAAAGCGGGAGGGCTTCGGCTCTCCTGCTTTATGCCGTCGATATTTTGCGATTGACGGTGCAACATGTATGGACGTACCTTGATTGTTCGTTAACCCTCACTTTTAGAACCATGGAAAAGTACAAATATAGAATTGCGCTCTCGTTCGGTTGCTTGGAGATCTGTGACTTTCCAAGCGTAGCAACTGCATTCGAACAATACCCTTCAGGTCGGTTGGTCATCGACGATCTGCATGGGAATGAGTTGATTTACTATCGCCTGAAAATCAGTGCGGCGGTACGCAATCGTAACAGTAAACTGCTTAGCTTTGAAGATTATAAGGCCGAGCTCTACGATGAAGTCCACAAGTATCTGAACGAAGTCTACGGCCGTAAGGTATCGGTCTATGGCATGGCAACCATGTATCGCTATCTGAACTGGCTGCTAGCGCCTGATGGACGCCACATGCGCCAACGCCCAGGTTCACGGATCGAACCGATCAACAGTTCGCAAGGCGGGTACCAGATCTTTATCGAGTTCCCCAACCTCGTGTTCTTCCACATGCATGACCGCGTGGTGTGCAGTCATCCTACCGACCCTAGCGCACCACCAACCACGTACTACAGCCGGCGTTACCAGGAACTCTCTACGAGTGATGTGAACGCAGACACTGTAGCGCACGCTTATCCGCGGGATGGTTTCTTTGGTGTCATGCCATTTGATGGCAACAACTACTTCTTCTCGTTACAGATGGCTGACGTACCGCGCTGGAATACCATCGCCCGGCCAGATGAAACGGGCGGCGTGTGGAACAAAGACCGGCTGCTGAGTAATAGCTTAAGTCAAGCAGACATTGGCATTATTCTGCACCGAGAGATTCTCAAACGGTTCTCGTTCTTCCGCCACGGTACGCTGGGAAAACCGTCAGACATCCAAGTGCTGTTTAACCTGACCGATCGCTTGAATGAAAAGCCGGCCGAATACCCCAACATCAAGATGATTAAACCATCTGCGACCAATAACCAACAATAAGGCCACTACCATGACCAACATCGTCGACTTTGCCAAGTTCCAAAAAGCTAAGAAACAAAAGACAGAAGAACAAAACGAAGACAACTCAGTACTCGCCATCCTGAATGATCGCATGGCATTTTTGCTTAATGATGGCAAATCGATTCAGGAGTTTGAAGGCGGCCGCCCTGGAAAAATCGACCCGGTTACCAGGGTTGAAGCGTTGTTGATTTCGCAGATTTACTATCTGGAAACCGCACTGCGCGATTTCGTAGCGCACCACGCGCCACATCGGTTGCTGGACGACTACCTGACGTATCCGTATATCGAATGGAATGAATTGGCCACCACGCAAACCTCAACATTCCAAGCATGGCACGAGAAGTTTGTAGAAGAGCCGGGCGTTTCTATGGCGCGTGAAGCGCATGTGTTGATCAAAGACATTCGCGCCATGGCAGCCATGCTCGGCTTTACTGACAAGATCGGTTTCATCTCTGGCGAGCCTGGCGATATGGGTAAGCTGATCTGCTCGCCGACCTCGCCGTTTGTGTTTCGCATTAACGGCGTAGCGGATATTGCCGACAGCTCGCTGTGTGTTACCTTCAAATTGAAAGATGGTTGCACCGATCCAGCTGGTTTGGTAAGCGGTGAAATCTTCATCCCACAGTTCTGGGTCAAACAAGAGCGTGTCACGTTCATGGCGTTGTTGTTTACCGCGCCATCGAGCTTTGAGTTCTTGCAGCAAGCCGAGTCGCTGATCCAGGCTGCCAAAGCTGGTCACGTTCGCGTTGAAAAGTAATACCAGTAGTCTCCATTAGAGAGAAGAAGGTTAGGTGGTTAACGTATGTAGCTTCATCCACCTAACCTAACAATTCACGTCCATCCCCCCAACCATGCTCAAACAAAGACATGTCCTGCAAGGCCCGCCGTTCTTCACATCGCCGGTGTTTGTTAACAAGATCGTTGAACGCGCTCGTAGCGTCGCCGATGAATCCCACGTCATCAGCGTGCAGTCGGACAACACGTCCCGCACGTTCGTTCATGTGACTGCGCAGTGGGTAGCTCCCGGTAGCCGTAAAGTCGAAAAGCGCATCATCATCGATCGGGAACTGACCGAGAAAGGCCATGTGCGCATGACCTACATGGCCAAGCTGTTTGATCCGAACGCCAAGATCGTGGACTACGACTTGTGTAACGACGCGCAGTACAACCAAGCCGGACGCGACATCGTGCATTACCTGCGTATGGGCATCTTGCCAGGAGCAGTTTAAAATAGCGAGCATATCACCGCCCTCCAGAGCTTCGGCTCTGGGGGTAGGTAGTATGCTTTCTTTTTTTGCCTAGTGTAAATATTTTCGGGTATATATTACTCAGATGTGATATCTATCGAGATAGTTATCTTCGATCGAATAATTAACAATTAATAACATAAAAGGTTGCCACATGCTAGTTTCTCACATGATCGCTCGTAGTGAAAAAGGTTTGAAATTACAAGACATAAGCCAATTGGGTCGCAAGCCCTACCAGCCCTTGGCGTTTGAAGTGCGTCTGCAAATCATGCAAGCTTCTAAATTTGTAGTACCTACGGAACTAATCAATCTCATGGTGCCGTACATACTTGCTAAAGAAGATAAATACTGGAGTGACGAAACCCAGCCTGACTGGGAAAATGCTATCGCTCGATACCGAGAATTCTCTAAGTTGCCGTTTGATTCAGTGTTCTTAGAGAACATGGGTGGCGGATATCTAGTATCACGTCACCCAAACGCTGAGAATGCATGGATTGTGCGAACGGTATACAACGTGGATGGCGTAGGTGCGCAGTTGTCACCAGTGCGTTTTGCGGTATACCTGAACGACGTAACAGAAGACAACTTTACTCGCACTGAAATACTGGGTGATAAATGGGTAGGAAGTGTAAACGCCACCCCACCCAAAGATGCAGAGTTATCCAAACGTATTCGCCAAATTACGATTTGGAATATTGCCGAAACGTTGTTGTTTTTGAATGTGCGCAATACAGTCACGCATTTCTATCGTCCTGGCAAAAACGAGTTAAAAGACATCGTTAAGCCGTTGCACCGCTTTTATGATTACCGCGTCATTGACATTTACCGGGAACGAATTAAGTACCAACGTCTGGACGAAATCGTTGAGTTTGCACAAGACAACGATCGTGCAAATAAAGGTAAAGCGCATCGAGCGCACATGGTGCGCGGTCACTTTAAGACCAAAGGCGGTAAACTGTACTGGTGGAACGCATTTATGCGTAACCGCCGCAACATTACCACCAGCGGCGTTGTCGAAAAAGATTATAAACTTCATACCTAACCTAAAGGACTTTACTATGATTTCCGCAAGCGAAGTATACAAAATGTACGAAGACGCAGAAATGAACGACACCCAGACGTACAGCGTCGAACCAGTTGCAGAACTGCGCGATGAGCGTGAGGATTTGCACGCTGAAATCGCCAACATCAATGCTGGCATCGAAACCACCGACGACGGCGACCAGATCGCCGCGCTGCGTCAAGAAAAGATCGGCTTGGTCGGTACACTGGAAGACATGGACCGCGTGTTGGACATGGCTGGTCAGAACCACAAGGGCTATCTGGTACTCAAGCGCGTGGCGTCGGAAGAATGGCATACCCGCATCCCGATGCTCTACATGAGCGACGACACTGATGCGTCCATGGCGGTTGCTGTGCTCAATACCCACGCCATCATCGAATCGTTGCCCAAGGAGTCATCGTGAACTTCGACACCCCAACCATCAAGTACAGCACCGACAACGGCGCGACCTATACCCCGGCGCCAGACGGTGTGCGAGTTGTGTACGAAAACTTCGACACCATGATCGAAGGTCAAGAACAGAAAGTCTTGATCGAGATCGCTCATCGCCCTGACGGCGTGACGACTGAAGTGTTCGGCACGGAAGTGCAGCTGTACGACACGCACATCGTGACAGCCACTACCGATCTGGATCAAATCGTGATCGACGCCATCCTCATCGGCAACGAGAACGACGAAGATGAAGGTGACGACGAACCGGTGGTTGAAAACCTCGACGACGACGATCCACCCACTTAAAAAAGCAGTAACCCGACAATTAACAACTAAAAGGATCACCCATGCTCTCGAATAACAAACGCAACATCGTTGTGTATTACTTCACAGACTCCACCCGCAGCGCTGTGATCGCCAACACCACCCGCTGGTATAAGTACGCCCGCAGTGCCAAAGCCACAGCGCACGACGCCATGGACTTGAATCTGTACGGGGCAGGTGTGGCCGTGGTGTACGACGACGAGAACGGCCGAGATTTGTACATCTTTACCCGCGACGTCGAAGGTCGTGTTGTGACTGCTCACACGGCCGAAGCCATGAAGCAAAAGAACCTGGGCACCACGCGCGATCCGTTTGGCGACTTCACCAAGAAGCTGTCCAAGACGGCTGCATCGCGCCGCACGAAAGAGTTCCAAGGACTTCCACGTCGTCACTAAAAGGAATGACATGAATTGCGATCAAATCAAAATCAGTTTGGATGGAGGTCAGACTTTTCAAGATGTCGACTCTGAAAATGGTGTTATCGTCAAGTACGAAAACACGATAGTAACAACCATGTTAGATGGTAGTCCAACGCAATATGGCGATGTTACCACCACTTTTACCAAGTCGGACGTTATTCAACAAATCCACTATCGGCATGAAGAAGATCCCGTCGTGGAGTTTGGGCGGACTGTGTGGGAGTACATGAGAAAAATTCGATTTGAATGGGCTGGAAGAAAATAACATGAAACTTTGGAAATGGTTGGTTCGGCAGTTTTGCACAATCGAGATCGCTGGCTTAAAAGCCGTACCCAATATCGAAACAGCCATGCTGCAAGATTACGACGCGGGTATTTGCGGTAACTACATTGAAACAAACATGTATACCAACGTTGTCAAGTGTGGGCAACGTCAAGTCATGGCGATTCGTGTCAAAGATCCGGCGATGTTGAGAGATATGGGCGAGCGTGATAAAGAGCGGATCGAGAAGGAATTGCGCAGCTTAAATTTCGTCTGGTCGGGTGACTTGTATATTTTCCCCAAGCGTCCTGGTGGCGCTAGTCTTGACTGGCGGATTGATAACACCATCAAAGACCAACTGGGTTCGTACTACCTCCAGTAAGTTTATGCAAGGGGATTGACCATCCCCTTTTTTTGTACCTATAATTAACAACTAAAAGGAATTCATATGGCCAACGCAATCGCAGTTATTATCCCGCCATGGGTGGCTAAGATCAAAAGCACCCTGGTTGAGTCGGACACCACGGTCTACCAGTTCTTCCCAGGACTGATGCAGTGGCGTAACGTCGACTACATGGAGCGCATCATGCTCATCTACGGCGCGACGCCGGGTGTGCGTTTCCAGATCAAAACGCTGTTTGACAACATGCGTGAAGAGGCGCAGTGCGAAGAGGACCCTCATTGTTTGATAGCCCGCATCGACTTGTCGACCCAATTTCCGAAATGCCTGTATTTGATGTTCAGGCTGGACAGGAACGATGCACCGCTTATGGGTAGCTATATGCTGCACGTAAACGACGAAGGGCTGATCGAACGCGTGACTCGAATGACGATGTGTTGAGTCGCATGATCCCTTTGTACTGAGACCTTTCATCCATGAACGTAATTACCCAAGACTACAACAACACCACCGACTTTGATTTCGTGCGCCAAGTCTTTGACGCTCTGGATAAGATCCCAACGAAGAACAAAGTGGTGTTCCCGTTACCGAATCGTTGTTCCGCATTCGCAGACATCGACTGCCGGTTGTTCTACGACGACTATAAGCCACACGGTGAGTTCAAGTTCCATCTGCGCTCTGAAGGCTTGGAGATGGCCCACAGCATCGTCATCAGTACGACGGTGACCGATGGTTCGCTCAAGCTGCAGATGGTGGTCAAACCCAACGGCAAACTACGTCGTGCTGGTGCTCGTAGTCTGGTGCGCATCATCCCCAACGTAAAACTGTTGGCCGATGCAATCTGCGCTAATTACATTCCTGGATCAAACGGTCGCAAGATCGTTGTTGTACCTGCTGTAAAACAATTCGCATAGCGTCCCTAGCCCTCCATTACGGGGGGCTAGGTATGCCGTCTTAGTTCTAACCACCAAAAGGAAAAGCATCATGAGTCTCAAAACCATAAAAATTCCAACCAGCGATGCTGCAGCTCCGCGCGTATCCGGCAGCAACGGCAAGCGTCCAAGAATGATCGACGTGTTCAACAAGATTCTTATCGAGAAAGGAATCGACGACATGAAGTTGAGCGAGCTTATTCTCGCACACATCAAGAAGGAAGATCCAGAAGACACGGAAGCAATTCAAATGCGCAGTGCTGAACACTGGCTGAACCACCTGAAAGATAACAACCTTTCGTGGGTAAAATTCTGCAAAGGTCTGGAAATGATCGGTGTGGATGAGCTGGTATTGTCGGTCTAAATGTTGCAGAGGTTAAACAATATTCCGTTGCCAAATAGTACAGTGCACGTTAACCTCAAGGAGAATTATCATGGCAAAAAAGAAAGCTACTACCGCAGTCCAAGAGCCAATCAAATCGCAGATGGGTGACATCATTGCCATCTGTTTGACGCCTAAGAAAGAAACCAACGAAGAAAGTGAAACGGGGACCAATGTCGCCGTGGCGCGCATCGGGGAAGTGCTCCGAGCGACCAACGCCTACGAGACGATCGATGTCATCAATATCAAAGACGTTGACCTGAACGCGCCACTCATCTACGCCGAGAAAGATGGCGACAAAGAAATGCAGGAGTACGTCAGCACCGGCGAAGGCAAAGTCACCATGGCGTTGGTAATGAACCAATACAAGCGTGATCGCGATCGTGGCGACATCGAAGAGAAGGACCGCTTCATCGCCATGGGTGAAGAAGCCATCAAGACCGAAGATGAAGCGCGCCGTAAGCATCTGCGCGAAGCCATCCTGGAGGCGAACAACGCTGCTGACAAGCGCCGTGCTGAAGCGGTGCTGCATGCGTTCGACGTGGCCAACCGCTGGTCGACTGCGCCAGAACTCACGCCACGTGAACGGGTCCATGGCGCTACGCGCGAACTGTACCACCACTACGGCCCAACCCAAGCCCGTGATGAGCATGGTCGCTTTGTCCATGTGGAAGCGGGGCCTGAGTACGACGCCCACTACGAAGCGCACTTCGCGGAAGACATCAAGTTCCGCTCGATCCGCGCTGCCAAAGATTTGTTCGGAGGTAAATAATGGCTGAGGAAAAAGACATCGATCCACCAGTCGGCACCGTCGTTACCATCATGGGGATGCCGATCGGTAAATCCCCAGAAAGCGTGATGCGCGCCATCAACGATATCTCGGAAGCAGCACTGGGCCACTTCACCAAAGTCGAGGTAGCTCACCTTCCCAATGTTCCTCTTTTTACCGCTGAGGTTGTCAAAAATAACCCTGACGAACTTGACAACGAATACCTGGCTACGCCGGTAGGTCGTGCGGCTTCCACTGTGTTTGCTGGCAGTATGCGAACTCTGGATGACCTTGAAGACAAAAAGGAAGAAGCTCGCTTGGCCACGATGTCGCCAGAAGAAATCGAAGCGGAAGAGGAGCGACTCGATGCATGGGCTAAGAACTTGAAAGAAGAAGCTCGCGCCAACACGCTGAAAGAAATCCGGCAAGGGGTTATTGAATCCTACGAAATCGCTGAGAAGTGGGCGATCACGCCTAACGTCACAGCGCGTGAAGTGGCCCACGGCGTGGCGCATGACATGCATGCCCATTTGGCTTACGATTATGGCAAGCCGGGCGAGTACCGTCCAGAGCGGACTTACCCAACGCCATCCCAAAATTACCAGTCGTACTACACGGAACAGCTGGCTGATGAAATCAAGGCGCGTTCTATCCGTGCAGCGAAAGACCTTTTTGGAGAAGGCCGATGAGTAAAGAAGAACCTAACCGCGATTGGAATGCGGAACATCGCGAAATCAATGAAAAAGGGCATCAAGATCTCGCGCGTCTTTATATCAAGGACGCGAACAAGCGTAAGGACGATATGTTCTTCGATGGTCAACCCATCGATTCGCCTAACCGCTTGGCAGCTCGCGCGATCATCGCGCTGGTGGGGGATCGCACGAATGCGGATTTTCTTGATCTGCATCAGCATGGCCGTAGCGAAATAACTAACATCGCTGTCGAGATCATCGGACAAGTCAACGCTCAGCAAGTGGCTGACTCCATTTACGAAAGGGTCCAAGTCGTGGATGCGCCTAAAGATAAACCCAACCCAACGCCAAGCAAGTTGGACCAAGCCATGGAAAACATGCAGTACACGTTTTCTGAACTGTCAATGGCGCGGCGCGATGATGAATTGCGCGAAGTCATGACCGCCGCAGTTAACTGGGGCAATCGCGATGACCTGTCGCCGATGGAGCGTTGTCAAGGGTTGGCACATGAGCTCTATAGCGAGTGGGGTACCGATACCGTGATGACCGCCGACGGCACTACGGTACCCACCAGCCCTGGGCTTAACTACGCTCGCATGTACGAGCATGGCTTTGCCGAAGAAATCAAGGCGCGCTCGATGCGGGCTGCTAAGGATTTGTTCGGCTCGTAAAGGAGAATCATGGCAAACAACTACCAGGACATAGTTGGTCAAATTTATCTTGAAAAGATGACCCCCGTTATCGCAGCTCTTTTCAAGACCTACAACCTTAACCCTCACTCTAACTATCCAGGCAATGGCGCCTACGGCATCTGGTGTGGCGAATTGGTCGGCAACGACTATCCGACGTGGGATAGCTTTGCAGAGTCGCTGAGAGAACTCTGTCAGCAACTTAACATTGTCGTTGATGATGGAAACATCGAAGAAGAAAACGAGTTTTACGCTTACTTACTGAAACTCCTCTTTACCTTCTTTGGCGCTATCGATAAAGAAGATGCGAAAGCATATATCGAAATAGCGAGAACGTGCGATTCATACGACTTCGTCGAACTGCGTTATCTGTTTAACATCGCCCAACTCATGAACGACGGACATGGCTTAAAGCGCTATGAAGTTGACAGCGCGTTTTACTGCTCCAAACCGCGTCACCAAGAGTTTGGTGGTTATGGCGAATACCACAGCCACCATGTCCATTCATTTGAAGGTTCAATCCAGGCTTGTTTGTTTGGCGCCGCTTTAGAAGAAGATTTGCTGGCTAAGCGCTACGACGCCGCTGCAGCGCGTATCGTCGACAAAACCGCACGCTCACTCAACTGCATCACCAACCCAGAAGACCGTCAGAAAGTTCAAAGTCTGGTCGTGAAGGAAATGAATACCCTACACACGCCCATTCCGCAAGGTCAACCCGCCAGCAACGAACCTACTATCAACCCCTACGACATCGACGCAATCATCGACGCGCCTGTGGTACAAATGACACATAGTGAGCAGCGCTCGGAAATCGCGGGTGCTATTTACAACATCGCGCGGGAGTGGGCGGATAAGCCGGCACACTTCGATCCATACGAACGGGTGCATGGCGCGCTCTGCAGCTTCATCAGTCTGCTCGAAGACGGTAATGGTGAAACTGTACCACCCATGCAGTTGTATCCGATTCCTGCAAGCCACAAAAGTTACGACACCTCGGTTTTCCGAGAAGGTCCAGAATGGCAAGTCGGGCAATGGCGCTTTAATCAGCCTATCCCGATGTACGAAACAAATAACCCACAACACAGTTTGTTGAACGAATTCATCACCACTGCGGAGACTCTGGAACGTCGACGAATCGAAGCGGCTAAGAAAATGTTCGGCACCTAGAAAGGCAACACCATGGACCACGACAAGATGCAACACCGTCGTTTCTTTACAGATGCAGCGTATCGCGCAGTGACTGAAGCGACGGCCGATAGCTTTGTAAAGGCAATGCAAGACTATAGCGCGCTGCCCGTCAACGAAGAGGACTACGCTGGGGATAAAGCCAAAGATTACTTCCCTGCGGTTGATGCCGCAGACATCGCGGCTGGAGCTATTCTTTCTGAATTGTCTCATCGTCTCGACTTCCATTACGAAGTCGACCACCATGGTAACCACGACATGAATGACATGGTGGCGTCGATTATTCGCAAGAGCATGGCGCCTGCTACCGTAGAGCCGCCTGAGGCCACGTTTGAATCGATCGACATTCGTGCGCTGCTCGACGATACTAACAAGTCGTAGAAGGGAAATCCAAATGGAAGATAAGAAACAATCGCGGCGGTACTTTACTGACAAAAACTATCGTCATCAAATCCAAGAAGCCGCTTACGCCGATGTAGAGCGTTCTAAAATCTTCATGGGGGAAGATCTCGATAAAGGCACCGAACATTACCATCCCATCGTTGACCAAGCTGACTTAGCGGCCGAAGCGGTCCTCAGTCAGCTGAGTGATCGCAGTGGTATTCAACTTGATTTCGACCCTGAAACGAATCACGAAATCGCTGACACTCTGGCAGAAATCATTCGCCACAGCATGGCTGCCCAAGTCTACGAGCGTCCTCCGCTGGACTACACGCCGTTCGTTTACCACGATGAAAAGTGGCCGTTCTTCGACGACAACGAAATTCGCTCCGAAGGCGGGACGTACACACCCCACGAAGTGCGTCAGCAGCTGTTTAACCGCATGATCGACAAAGCGATGACGTGCGGTCAAGAGGAAGGCAACTACACGCCAACTGAACGCTGCATGCGGACGGTGCACGGCGTCATCGGTTTGATCGATGGCAAAGGTGGTAATCGTTCGGATGGTAAAGGTCTGCCGGTCATGCAACTGATGATCTGCCCAAGCCCCGAGTATTCGGAAGAACGTGCCCGTAAAGGGCTGCCGTTGTATGACAACAGCGTACCGCTTGACTGCGGATTGCCCGCACCTGACTATGAGACCGGGCTGACACGGGCATTCGAAGACCACTACACCAGTCGGTTTGAAACGTCCATTCGCGCCCGGCAACTGCGCGCAGCGAAGGATCTCTTTGGGAGCTAACATGGACACAAGCATGATGGAGCGTGTCACTCAATTTCACGCACGCGTCGAAGCGCTGTCTGCTTTGTTTGATTGGGACGTGTTGGGCGATCTAGCTGCCGAATACATCGAGTACGTCGGTAAGATGGAAAGCATGACGGTGGATGAAGCGATCGCTGAACTCACGCGGTGGGCTGTTAAGAAGCAGGAAAAGCGGCGCTCGATAGAACAGCGACGCTATTTCAAAATGGCGCAGCATGTAGCAGCGCAGCACCTTACTCTACCAGAAGCCTGTCACTTCATGGCCAAGCATTTCTACGTCATGCACCATCAAGTCAAAGGAGCGCCTGAAATCATTTCGCAAGAATACAATGCGTTGTACGATCGTACGTATTCTGACGCCATCAACGCCCGCCAGGCGCGTGCTGCAAAAGATCTTTTCGGGGGGTAAGTAATGTTTCAATACGAACAACCTGCGCAATTAAGCGGCGTTAGCCGAATCGTGTCGGACTCGGATTATGGTAACGAATGCGTAATGCGTGTGGAGCATGGCGCCGAAGTACGTTTCCCACCTTACCCAATCTCTTGCGGCTACGTGCGTGTGGTAAAGAACGGCAATGAGATCGGCTACTGGGATGCACAAGAATGGATGGAGGCGCCGGAAGAAGTCATGGGTGCGATCATGGGCGCTGCGATGAGTGGTGATCATGCTGCACATACAGCAACTCTATCTGAAGAAGTCGCTGGCGAAATCAAAGAAGGTTTGGCTGCACACGGCATGGTGGATGCCCAGCCATTGGCCAAACTGCGTCCTTACGAACAGATCCAAACTCTGGCCGATGTGACGCATCAGGTGGCTGCGCATTGGGCGTACCGTGACGATCCTGATCTCGGTGTGGAAGAACGTGTCATGGGCGCAGTACACGGCGTGCTGGACGTACTGCAAAACGGCTTGATCGAACGGTTACCAGCATTTCAACTCGTACCCATCGATCCTGAAACGGACGAAGGTTGCGTGCAATGGGTGAACCGTAATCAGAAAGATGTCGTGGCGGCAGATTGGAACTATGGCGTTCCCTTCGATTTGTCAGTACGTGCTACACCTGAGATGGGTCCTGCTGGTGCGCTTCTGGGAAAGAGCCCGCCCTCATCGCTCACTTACCGTTTCGAAGAGCACTACGAAAACATGCGTAGCCGGTTCCGTACGTCGGCGGAGGATCTTTTCGGAGGCTAGATGTCGAAGGAAGACAGTGAGGTGTTGGGTTGGTACGCTCAGCACGTCATGACAAACAACCCAGAGTTCTTTGGCACTCCCGAGAGCTGGGACCCTAAATTAAGAAGGGGGGCTGATATGGCCAAGAAATCGTTGAGTATTAACGATGTCGGCAACGTGTACGAAATGCCGGCACTTACCAAGGAGGAAATGCTTACCATCATCGCACAACGAGCTTATAACAGGGCGTTATTGTCGTGGGGTGAGGGCGTAACTAACGCGCGCTTGACGATCAACGATCGGGTGCTGGGGGCTGTATACTCAACATTCGAATTGCTTCAAGAGGGCAGAGAAGGGCTGATGCCGCCAATGGAGCTGGTGCCGCATGTTAGTGAAGACATAGTGGTTCATATAGAGCGCGAAGGGCATGAAGTTGCCTGTTGCTGGCCAGAAGACCCAGTTCTCTTGGCACCAGACACGCGCGACGCCACCAGCATGACTGCGGTGTTCTCTACCGTTTACGATCGCTATAAAGACCGCTTGGCTGCGTCTGCTAGAGATCTTTTCCAAACTTACGAATAGGCGTTACTATGCCACGTGATGAAGGGTTCTATAACCCATCCCAACATTTCAGCCCAGCGATCCAGTATCAGCTCAACCAAGAGCAGATCAAAGAACTGATCGAAAGCACAGCCATCGCTGCAGCGCAAAAGGTACTGCAAGCAAACGGCTACGGCAACCCTTACGAACAACCAGCAGTCGACCCGAACGCACCGCGCGCCTACACCAGGGAAGAAGTCACCGAGCAGATCCTTGAAGGCGTTGTAAGGAATGTGCGGTACTGGCAAAAGCAGCCTAACTGTGGCACGATGGAACACCGAGTCGAGGGCGTGGCGTTTTCCATTCTCTCCATGTTGGACGGCTCGACCCTGGATTTGCCAGCCTTCAATCTCTCGCCTGATCCGGCGGAAGACGACATGAACTACCATATCGAAGAAGGAGAAAATTACTACGATCCCGATACGGTGATCTCTACGTCGCTCCATGAACTGTTTCATCCAACGATGAAGCGGTTGTACCCAGATACGAAGCATCCAGAAGGCTACAGCGAACTCTCGCCAGAGGAAATGCGCGAACAGTTTACTGGCATGATATCGCGCATGGTGGATGTGGCTGGGACTTCTTCGGCCGACAAACTCGAAGCGTGTGAACGTCTGGGGCGCGATGTGTTGCTGGTACTGGACGGTAAGTACTCGCCGTACATGCCAGGCTTCATGTTGTTTGCGGCGCCCACCCAGGACTTCAATGCCCGAGAAATCAAAGAAGGGCGTAAAGCCTGGGGCAATCATATCCCCCTGAACCGTCAGGAACCCACGTACGGCATGACCGATTCCTTGGTGGACGCGTACGACACCATCCGCGGGCGTAGCGCTAGAGCTGCGCGTGACATGTTTAAATAAGAAAGGTATTTCGCATGACTACTACTCCATCTGCTATTCTCCTGCCGATCAACGTGGACGAAGACGCCATGTCGGCCAGTCCCTACCAGGGCGAACGTATCGCCTCGACCATCACCGAAGCCATTCAGTACGGCTTGGGCATCATGGATCTGCGTCAAAACGAGATCTACGAAAAGAGCCCGGCGGATGTCAAGGCCGCATGGGAAAGCCACACAGACGACTACGTCGGCAAGATGCGGGCACAAACCTTCCCAGGCGCGACGACCGAGGAGACGGAGCTCTTGCAAAAGATCACCGACATCCTGAACCTGCAACGCCGGCGTGAGCGTGAAGAATCGCATCTTAGTCACGATTCGATCATCTTGCTGTGGCTGCAAATTAGCAGTGCAGCGCGTCAGTATCTGAAACCAAAAGCATAACGCCCCCCAGCCCTTAACGGGGCTGGAGTTATGCCGCTATTGTTTTTTGATCCGGCAAACGTATTAGATAGACACAACCACACCTACCCACCATGTCCATTGCCATCTATCGCCATTTGAAACTGTCAGTCGCTGTCCCGATCCACCGTGAACCCAACGTTGTACAGCTGTCACGCCGCAAGGTACATGATTTTTGTCTGGACCAAGATGCTGAAGGCGGTTGGGTAGGGTCGATTGAATTTAGTACCATAGCACGCCGCTTGGCTCGACTTAACGTCTACAAACAACTGTGGCAAATCAAAAACGGTCAGCTGTTGATCACCCACCGCACTTACTGCAACGGCTCTTTGCGTTCGGTTACGACACCGGCTTTAATCGCACCAGCCTTAACCACGGTCTGGACATTAAACAACGACGTGGCCTCGATCAGCAAACAGTTCGCTGAGGAACAAATCACCAGTCGTGTTGCAATCGAGCGTTATCTGCATGACCATACGCCGAATCCATTTGACTTTAAGATTATCGTCATGGACTTTGATCCTAACAAACAACTCATGGGTCGACCTTATTACACCACGTACTTGGTTCGCACTCGCGATAAAGTTGAAAGGATGGCGACCTTTGACCACAGTGAGGATTCTAACGCATGGGCAAAACTATTTCTAACGTAGTTGAAAACTTGCTGGTCATGGATATTGGCGACATTCTCGATGACTTGCAAAAAGAGTTACAACGCATCGGCATTCGCTCTGTGTGTGAAGATTGGCACAAAGGTCCCATTGAATCGTTCCTCTACGAGATCTTCACCGAGGTTGGGTACTTGCCCGATGGCGAACGCCGAGTAGCGTATAACGTCACTGACGTGTTAGATACGAGCGGCCAGTACTTTGATCGCGGCGACATGTGCTCATACGAACGCATTCAGTGGATGATCACCGTCCAGCGCTTAATCAACCGGTTCGTGGAATACCGTTTGTACGGCAAAGACCACGTGCACGTCTACGACTTCTTCGCTTACGAGAACAACACGCTTTACTTACAACATCACGCAGACAATCATGGCGACTAACCAACAACAATACACCATCGACATTTACGAAGCCGTGGAGCGCTTTAACGGTTACCATCAAGCGTATGCTAACCTCGCAGTACCGGCGGCGCTACACCGCGAATACATCGACATGCTCATCGAGCAAATGATCGCGCACTTTGAAGTCGAGCGCACCGCAGTGCAGATGTTTGTCGGTCACTACACCCAGCTCATCACCGACCACTCCATCTCCCCACGCTTCAAATACCATCCGCTGAACTTCCTGCGGCAGATGGATAACGAGGGCTACCGCAACTATATCTACTGCCTGTACGGTTTTGCTGAAGACATGTTCAAGATCTTCCAGGCGCATCAGTTCTACAATAGCCGCGGTATTTTGCTCGCTAGCTTTCAGCATATCAACGGGAACAATCTGTATCTCGTTGTCAGACCGGAGGTACCTGATGTCTTCCATTAACGACAAAACTAGCTTTGCACCAGAGCCTCTGTATCCAGGAGATTACTACCTGGTCGATTGCGCCGAACCTATCAGTCGCTTCATGCAAACGCCGTACAACGTACGCATGCACATGGCGTCTGATTCAGAAGAGATGACTGAGTACGACATGGTTGATGTGGAGCTCACTGAACTGGTGGATGCTCTGGTGATGCGTAACCCAGTGGACCATCTGGACAACCACGCGGACCAGCTGTTAGAAGAAGGTACGAACGTTCTGCGTGAAGAAGCCATCATGCAAGGCATTCACAAAGAAGGTCAGGTCTATACCAACACACCAGTACAAACCCAACACGCTGATGCTGTACTACAGCTCGGGTTTGATTTGTCACGACTCTTAAAGCAGTACGGGTTCTATCATGCAACGGGAATGTTGGCAGTAAAGTACCATCAGTTACTGCCCAATGGATTGGTCGTATTTAGAAAAGAACCCACGCCGTATTACTAAATACCACCATCTTATGTAAACAATGTTCCCCTAGCGTGACTTACCGTGTAGCGTTAAGGTTAAAATGTGTCACCAGGCCCCAGCAGAGCCAACTTCGGGATAAACTCACTCAGTCGAATGAGGTTGGGGCGAAACAGGTGGTAAACGGTACGGGCCTTCTTCACAGAGCCAAGCTGTCATTAGGAATTTTCGGTCGAGCGCTGACGCGCGATTATTCGAGTGTGCAACGGCAACCCAGATTGGATGATAGTCCTTCGTACTGCGAAGTCACGTTATCTAGTAAGGGTTGTCGGTGCGTAGGTTTCATGTGCCTACAAACTTCTTCGCGGCGCAGGTGCCGGGGTAGAGTTTTGCGACATGATGCTGTTTTCCTAAGTTTTTCTTTAGCACAGGAGCCTTCGGGTTCCTGTGTCTTTTTATGCCGTCAATTCTTTTTTTGGTTAATTCTTATGAGTCAACCCCTCGATAACCCTTACAGAGAACACCATGCGAAAGTTTTCCTACGCAGCGCCTGTCGTAAAACTTCAACTGTCAGCTGAAGAAGAAGCCATTCAAATTGACGAAAGCAATCAGTCGGCACATGAGCTCGAACAAACCAGTGCAGACATCGACCGTCTCGGCGATATCGTCGTTACCGTCAACGAAGTGCAAACTGTCGTTAGTAATACACCAGAGATTCAACCGATCGATGCAGCGCTTACTGGCGCCGTTGGTGAAATGGCTGTAGCTGGCACCGATATCGCACCTGACGATATCATCGAAGAGATGCTTCCCAGTGAAAATGTGAGCACTGAAAGCTTTGTGGCTGCTGCCAAAGAAAAGCTCGCCGCAATGTGGAAAGCCATCAAAGAGTTCTTCGCTAAGATGTGGAAGCATGTCAAAGATTTCTTTGGCGTCGGTAAAAAGAAAGCCGAGAAGCTCGAAGAAAAGCAAAAGAAAACGGACGAAAGCTACGCTCATTTGAAAGGCTTAGGCATTCATAACGAAAATGACTACAATGCCTTTGTGCGTGAAGTCGAAAAAGCAATAGACGCAGACGCTAAAAAAGCGGACAAGATTCCCACGTTCCATTTCTACAATCAAAATTCGAAGTTGTGTTTGGGCGATTCCACAAAACCACTTCCACCCCGCCAGTTGGTCGTTGAGTTGCAACATCTGCTCAAAGAAGGCGAACACATGTACAAGTCGTTTTGCGATGGCGTACTAAAGTTGCTCGACTACCTCGCCAACACTGTCGAACAATGTTTGAAAGACCCAGAGCGCGCGGGTGATACGTATAAAGACATGCGTGAAGGCTATCAAAAGATTGCCGATAAGCTGTTCCTTGATCTGAAATTCCATAACGGCACCACGCCTGGTCCGTTGCTGGGTGACCTTCATTTGGCAGTAATGAGTTATACACCGGGTGAAGAAAGAGGCACCATGTGGTCGCCGCGTATTCACCTACCATTTACGATGGGAGGCGGCGCCGATGAAATTCAAGAACCGGTAATGTTATCGGATGGCGTCAAGTTAAGCGAGAATGTCCATGCCTGGATCAGGTTGACTAAAGGATTCTTCGGTCAAGAAATGGTCGAGAAGATCCAGCAGAAAAGCCAAAAGGTCGAAAGCCTTATCGAGCAGCTCATTAAGCATCGGCCAACCGACGCCGAACTGCGTGGGGAGCACGTAGGCAAAGATGAAGACCCAATCGTCAAATATGCCGCAGGCGTGAGTAAGTTTGGGATCGATATAGCAATCGAGCGGCTGGCTTATGAATCTAAAGAGTTGGTCACTATGGGTGTGACGGCCGCTGTGAAACTGCCACAACGGATTCATCAGATCTTTGAAGTGGCAGCTGATTACGCTGAAGCGTCGTCGATGTATCTGTTGAAGCACGGTATCGTTGGTGACGCTGCTGAAGCTGATTTTCAAAACAAATTGAAATAACAGCATAACTCCCTCTACCCCAACGGGTAGAGGGAGGCTATGACGTCTATTTCTTTTTTGCCCATTTCGGCAAAGGTACGGTCTTACCAGCTAACCCGTGTGGGCTATCGGAACAGAAGTCGATCTTCCCATCCCGGATAAAGTAATGGCATCGGGTGTAATGTACCGGACGAATCTCTTCGTAGGCATTACGCGGCTCACTACTTTGAATACGCATGGACGGATTGAACGTGGGTTCGAGGTAGTTGTAATTAAACGTCCACAAGTTCCCTGCATCTCCCGTCACGTATTGGTGAGGTTCCTCACAAGCAGGACACCAGTGATAGTAATACCATCGCCGATCGTCCACATTAAAGAAGCGGCGCAGGTAAGGACCGGCCTGCTCCATTTCATCGTAACGCATTTCTTTTCACCATTGCAAATAAACTGGTTGACTTTCTAGGCCCAGACTCAGTTTCTCTTTCAAGTACCAATGCCCAGGCTCGTTGTTCCATGATGGCTTAGGACGACCACGCACAAAGCCCAAACTCGTAAAGAGGTTAATGGACTTGGTGTTGGCGTCTTCAATCCACGATAGACACGGCGTGTGGTTGGCGAAGAAGGTTTTAAGGACCGACTTCATGATACCGCGCCCCTCATACTGCGGTAGCAGAAACAAGGTACCGGCACGCCAATACTCTTTCCCATACAGCTTACGCTGGACAGGTGTATGAAACCCCACAGGCATGTCATGCGGGCCATACAGAATCACCACACACCGCGGTTTCTTTGGGATGACTTCCGTTTCATCACCCCCCAAGAACTTGCTCTTTTCAGCTGCGCGTAACACAGCTTGAAAGCACAAGGCTTGCTTGGGGGAGAGTTGGTCTAAGTCTAACGTTTTAACGACGTCTACCATACATCACCACATCGTCAAAATGGGCATTGTCGCTGCTGGATAAAAGTTCTCAGGCTCAGCACATACCTCATACAACACGCCGTCTTCGTCAACATCCTCAGGGGCGTTACCAGCCACCAGTTCCAGATTCGATTCCAATGCGAGTTCTGTCACCACCGGCAGACCCAAGATCTGCTCAACCTGCTTACGGCTCCACTCCATGATGTCGTCCGAGCGGGAAGACAGGTTCGGTTCGCCATCGGTGTCGAGCACGGTACTGTAGAAGCACACAGGGCCGTCTTGACCCACACGATCGATCCGGGCTTCTGTCTGATCGAGTTCGCCTGAACGGAATGGCCGATTCATCATTACTGCGGTCGAGGCCATGATGAGTGGCACGGCTGTGGACAACGACTGGAACGTGGCGATCAAAGGGTTAACGTCCGGATCACGCTCGAACTGTTTGACGATGTTGGCCAAGTCATGGTTGGTCGCCCCATAGACCCGCAGAGGCTTGTAGCCTTTGGCGACCAGATCGTTGTAGACGCGATCGACCACTTCGATGTAGCTGGTAAAGATGATGGACTTCTTGCGAGCGCTGTCGATGATTGGTTCGAAGTCGGTGTGGGTGGCCAAGTCCAGATTACACTGCATACGACGCTTGCCCAGAATACGGCCGAGTGCTTCGCCTTGGACCTTGAGCTTGTAATACTTCACCACCGACTTGGCGTTACGGAATTCTTCCTTGAGCGGCTGCTTGAGAATCGCCCCGATTTCTTTCTCGTAACGGTTGCAGAACTTCGACTCTTCCTTCATCGATTCCGGATCGTACTGGGTACGGATCATTTGCACATAACGCTGGTACGTCTCGTAGCGCTGCATCTCCTTGGGATTATGCTCGATGTGTTTGACCCAGTCCCGCAGACCCCGCTCGTACATCGACTCGTACTGCTTGAAGTTGATGCGGTAGTATTCCATCCGTTCGTCCACGAATTCACGCATCTCTTTCGAGACAGCTTCTAACGTGTACTGTTTGCCGGTTGGTGTTTTGACCTTGAGCTCGATCCGTTCGACATCGGACTTCATGACCGTGGCTTTGGCGACCTTGTGGATCAAGAACCCTAACCGGTTGGCCAGAATGTCCAAGCCCTTGGAGCTACTCTTACCGAAGATGGCGATGAAACGTTCTTCAGCGTTCTTGTCAAAGAACGGGTCGATCGTTTTAAGGAGCGGCACAACTTCTTTGCCGATGGCCTTGATCGGGGTGCCAGACATCCACAGAACGTGCAAGGCGCGCATGACTTTACACAGTTCGACAAAGAGCTGCGTGCGCAGGCTGTCGATTTCGTTCATGTTGTGGCATTCGTCCAAGATCACCATGGGTTTGCGCCCTTGGAACTTACGGAAGAACTCCACCGCCCGGTCGAGCTGCTCGTAGTGGAACACATAGAACCGCTTACCCATCACGAGTTCTTCACCCGAGGACGACACCCAGTAATCGACTGGCTCTTTAAAGAGTGTGTCCAAAGTAGCAGCCCACACTCGGTCCAGTGCATTCTTCGGCGAGATGATCACCGTGACGTCAGCGCCTAAACATGCGGACAGTGCCAAGCTGTTGATGGTCTTACCCGTACCAGGGTCAGCTGCCAACATGTAGCCGTTCAGATTGAACTGCGGCACCTTCTCGTTGTAGACTTCCAAGAACTCACGCTGGGTTGCAAACAGCTTGATCTTGAGTTGGTTTAGTTGCTCGAAGTCAAGGATGTCTGGGAAACGCTCTGTGGTGCGTTTAAACCACGTTTCCCGGCGTAATTCCTCGATGGTCTTACGGATGGCGCGATAATTGAATGCGTGCCCCCTAGGCGTTTCTAGGGCTTTCTCCAAAGTGTAGATCACTTCAGGCAAAAAGAACTTGTGAAAGACCACGTAACTACTCGTGACCTTGCTAAACATGTTCAGGCCAATTTTTGACGTGCGCCAGATACGGGCCAAGTCATTGATGTACTGGTAGGTAGGCAAGCCATCGATGCGAACGAAGTTACCTTCTTCACTCACGTGGATGCTGCCAATCATTTTGCGTAAATTACTAATCAACATGTCACTTCCGCCATAAGAGGTTTTGTTAGAATGATCGGAGTGACACATTACTGCCCACTCGCTAGCCACAGAATAGGCGAGCGCTGGGACGAACAAAGAGACGGCATAATGCACGAGGAGCCAGCCACACGGCTAGCTCCTCTTTTCCTACTACATCCCGCCGTCAAAATCCCACATATTGGTTTCGCGTGGTGATCCAATTGGGCCTGCGCCCGGTTTACGCAACATCGTATCAGGACCATCCAGATCGTCCAGGAGGTTACCGATTTCATGTAGTGGCCAAGCGCCGTAGTGATCGATACGTGGCGTCTGACGGGTCTTACGGTGCTTCCCACGTTGAATGGTCAGGTACGGCTTGCCGTTGACGAACTCAATGTGTTGGAACAGTTCCAGGTCGACTTCTTGGTCCAGACGCTGCGAGCCATCGTAGTAGCCTTTGCCTGGCAGAATCTTGACGAAGTTGTTCTGACCGTCACGGTAGAGCTTCTTCGCATCCGACGACAACTGATGCGGGGTGATGAACAGAATGTGACGCGGCGCGCAGAAGTTACGCAGCCGGCGGAACATGTCACGGATATCCGAACCAGCGGTGGTGTGGATACAGCCGGTGGTAGGCAACATCGCCAAGTAGTCGATGAACAACGCCACCACTTCAAAGCCTTCAGATTCCAACTGCAAGACTTTGTTCTGCACGTCCAGGTACGTCCACTCCGAGGGATTGACCCGCAGCATGCGGATCTTGAAACCCGTGGCGGTCATGCGCGGAATGAAGTAGTCGGTCAGCTCTTCGTTCGACAGCGAAGGAATGTCCGGCAACGTCTTAACCGCATCGTGCTTGTGCTCGTTGGTGTAGAACTGTTCGTACAAGAACTGGAAGTTTTCCCGCAGACTGTCTTCCAGCGAGATACGCAGCAGCACTGGCTTCTTGGTCGGGTCACGCAAGACTGGTGTGTTGTGCACAGCGATCTGGCGGAACTGGGTTAAGTTCGTACCGGTCTTGAAGTTGTGCGGCAACGCAGCAGGACCAATGACCGCTTCGCCACGGCGATAACCACCGTCGAGCATACGGTTCATGCCTTGCAGACCCAAACGCAGGATCGTGCCACCTTCCTCGTTCTCTTTGACTGACTGGAAGATATCGCGCACTTCTTCCGGCTTACTAAAGTCCACCTCGTTGACCACTGCCGGATCTTTCTCCAGTGTGTTGGTCGTGTAGGGTTGGAGCTTCTCCATCGTTTCCATGACGTACGTCGGCATGGATTGGATCTTGTTCTTGTTGAACTTGATCTTACTGAATGCTTCGACGATGATCTTCTCGACTTCTTTGCCGCGGAAGTAATTACGGATTTGGTTGCGCAGATTGAGGATCGTGCGTTTCAGCGCATTGTCTGACAGTTCTGGCAGGATGCCGCCTTGCATGGCTTCGAAGGTGATATCGTCGTCACCGCAATTCATCTTCAAACGTTGCAGCAATTCGTTTGGTTCATACTGCAAGTCATACGGCTGGCATGCCATGTAGTACGCGGTCTCTTTCAGACCAGCGAGCACTTCGGCAGAGCGGTCACGGATATCACGTCCTAAGGATATGTCAGAGACCTTCGCTTCTTCAACGACCTTCAGTACATCTTCGGCGGCATTATTGGTATGACCTACTTGTTGACTTTCCCGGAACAAAAGGGTAATCGAATTGACCAACAGTAATTTGATGTCCATGATGATGTTTTCTAGTTTAGTTAACGCATTGTGCGTTTAGTAGTTATTCTTCTATGAGCTGAGTGCCTTTAGTTCTTCATACTAAAGGACGAGTCCATTTTTTTAAATCTGGGTTTCCCAAGGAGTTTTCAATGGTGGAACAAAAGAAAGACGTCGTCTACGTTCCGTACTGGATTGCCAGTGCGCTGGAACGTAATAACCTGCCGTTGTCTGCGATTCTGGACTACCGTCAGATGGCACGTTTCTTGAGTGCACAAGAACAAGGCAACGCCCTGCTGTTCGATGGCTTTAATCCGTTTAAGCCAAAAGTGGCTGGCGAACAACACACACCTACTTACGGTATGACTGGTGTCGGTGAAGGGACAAACATCACGGAATGTCCTTTTGCATCCCCACTGTATGAAGCGTGGCGTAAATGCGTGTCGAATTCATCCGACGCAAATGATAACAAGCTGTTCAAAAATCTCGATACCATGAATTCACTTTCGTGGAATCAAATGGCTGAACAGGAAGTGGCGATGCGGTTCCAACCAGCCAACGCTGGCCGGCTGCCGCATGATCACCCCTTTATTACATATGACGTGGAGCGTGAGTTCTTCATTGTCGTTGTGTATCCAGCATTCTTTGAGAGTGCAAAGTATTCGGACAATGTCGTCAGTCTCTGCAAAGAGGTTCTGACAAAAGCATTGTATGTGTACAATACACCCGCATCGGGGTGCAAGTCGCCCTACTTCCGGAAGTACCTCGAATCGTTGGCCTAATTATTCTCTGACTTTCTCAGTAAATAATTACTAATAGTTTGAGCTGAATAAGCCCCAAGCAAATTCCTATTCCATTACTCCTGCTAAAGGACTGGTTACAACCATGAAAAGCATCATCTTTAACAACGCTGCGGACGCCCGTGGCCTGAGCGGTTTCCTGACCAAAGCACTCGACCACGTCGACACCTTCGCTCATTCGAGCGCCGGCAAGACCGTGAGCAAAGGCCTGCTGTCGATCGAATCGATCGCTGGTAACGTGCACGAAGTCAACACCCTGAAAACCGCCGCCAGCGAACTGCTGAACCACATCGAAACGTTCGCTGCCGAATCGTTCGGCTTGAACGACAAAAACGGCAAGCTGCAACACGACTACAACAAAAACCAGCTGCAAGCTGCGACGATCGCCGCCATGCTGGGTCACGACCTGGGCGCTGCTGTCAAGGCACCAACCAAGCCAACGTTCTCGACCGAAGGCATCGCTGTCTGCGAAGTCGGCGACCGTACCCCGTTCGAACGCCGCGCTGCGAACGAAGCATACGACGAACAATCGACCTCGACCTCGGTCGCGTTCTCGATCGCCTACAACCTCGAATGCGCACGTCAATCGGAACTGGCTGAAACGCTCTTCCCGACCGTCGTGATCCCGCCAAACGAGTCCGGCCTGTTCATGTCGATCGACCTGGCCCTGCTGCAAGACGATGCGAACCGCCAGATCAGCGGCGCCATCACGAACTTCCACCGCTACAACGTCATCCGTGCCCAGACCTACCCGGAACTGCTGCACAACGACGCATCGGACCTGGTCCCAGTGCTGCGCGACGAAAGCGTCCAGAACTTCGTGTCGGATGCTCTGGTTCAGCCGGTCACCCGCAAAATGCACAACGGTGAAGAAATCACCACCAACGCCCTGAAAATCGGCGCCAAGTTCGACCTGCTGGCCCTGTCGCACACCGACTCGATGGTTGCCAAAGGTATGGCCAACCAGACCGACTCGATCGACACCGGCGTGTTCCTGGAAACCATCCTGATCGCGCTGAAATCGGCCGACGGCACCAAGACCGAAGTCATCCGCTTCAACGTCAAAGAACTGCCATACGCCAGCTACTACCCAGCGAGCCAGGGCGACTACCGCGACCAACAACTGTCGTTCGACAACAGCGATCTGCTGGTCTCGGAAAAGACCGTCACGGCCGACGGCGGCGTCTCGACCCTGCTGGAACCAATCCGCACTGGCAAGTACGAAGTGCGCATCTCGGTGTCGCTGGCTGGTCGTCTGAACCTGCAATTCGGTAACGGTTCGGTCTACGGTCCTGCACCGGAAGTCGCAACCCTGTCGAAGAACGCACAACAAGTGTCGATCACCGGCGGCGCCGGCAAAACCATCGCCGACATCTTCAAGGGCGCCGAGATCATCGGTTACACCCTGGCAGCCAAGCGTTCGAACCTGAACCGTCGTCTGCGTGGCCAGACCATGGACACCAACACCAAGAAGCAGTTCTACCCACTGAACCTTCTGGCACCGGTCACCATCGTTCGTCCACACAGCGCCGGCGACGTCAACGACGCACGCGACCTGTCGTTCCTGATCTTCACCACGAAGACCCGTTCGTCGATCGACGCCATCGAAGTTCTGCAATCGCACTGCGCGACCATGAAGTCGATGCAAGGCCAATACCACCGTCCTGGTGAAACGGTCGAAACCTTCGGCCTGGCCCGTTGGTTGCTGGACCCGTACTACGGCTACGACAAGTACGTCGCCCCACAAGTCGTCGACTCGCTGAAGTCGTCGGAGCGTAACGCGGACATCCGTGCTTCGCTGACCAACATGGTCCAGGATCACGTGTTCAAGATGTGGCAACTGTCGAGCTACGGCCCGGCATCGGCATCGCAAAACGGTGGCGTCGGTCAGATCCCGACCGTCATCATTGCCTGCGATCCACGCATCGAGCAATACCTGAACATCCAGGGCGACCTGCGTCTGCTGGGCGACAAGTTCCCAGTCAAGGTCGTGTCGGACACGAACATCAAGCTGCGTGGCAAGATGTACATCACGTTCGGCAACATGGAAACCGCTGCGCAAGGCATCCCGAATGTCCTGCACTTCGGCACCACCATGTATCGTCCGGAAATGACGATCATCCTGCCAGTGTCGCGCGATGGCCAGACCTCGAAAGAAGTCACCGTGTCGCCGGCGTTCCGCCACTTCGTCAACCTGCCACTGATCGTCGAGATCGACGTGGAAGGCATCGAAGATGTCGTCAACGCCAAAGTGCCTGTCGTTCTGAAGGAACTGCCGTAAGCATCACATGAGGTTGGGTGGAAGATTGTTAGTCTAATGATTAACCCTTCCACCTAGCCCATGGCTGTAAGTTGTCCTTCAGCACAAGCATTGGGGCTACCTCCTCCTACCTTCGGGTAGGGGGAGGCTGTTCTATGCCGCCAAAAAATACTCGGGATGGTAATACGGTGAGCAATTACCTTAACCACTGGAGATTAAAGATGATCCGAATCACCGCAGAAGGCAACAACGCAGAAGGCAAAACCATGGTCCTGGTTGCGATCGCAGAAGCTTTGAAGGCCAAAGGTTTTACCGACGTACAGTTCATTAATCCCGAACAATCTGAACACACGCGTCAAGACATCCTCAATGCTCTGGGCGATAACCAACGCGTATTGAATACCAAGATCGAGTTGCATGAAAAGTTCGGCACCATCGAGTAATAGAGACCGAGGGGCTTAGCCCCTCGTTTATGATGTCTATTTTTTTTCACGACTATATCACTAGAATGTTCAGTAGTGAGCCCATCCTTAATGGACCGGCTCGTAACAATCCACTAGAAGAGAGTAGTCGCTATGAAACAAGAAGATATCGTCACGTTCTACGGAAAGATTCGCATTTCCAATGTTAAGCCAAATGACACGCAATCTGGTGGATTGTCGCATTTCCATATCAACACCAAGTACATTAACAATACCCGCAAAGTTATCCGTGCTAAGCTGCGCTCGAACATGGAGATGTCGGTCCCAGCCGTGGCAGTGCGTACCCAGTACTCGCATGACGAAACGTTCCTCGTGCGTAAAGAGTTGGTGGTAAGCCAAGTCGCTATCGAATCCATGCGCAATTACTTTGCCAACTTACCTGAAGTGTATGGTGAGTTGGAAATGTTCCGCGCGGCTTACCTGCAAGTGTATGAAAACGTTTTCACCTTTGGCCATACACGTGAACTACGCTGTATCGTCGAGTATCTGTTTACTGAAACTGATCTGACCAACAACGGCGGGATGTTCTACCATGATGGGTTGGACACCATGTTCAAGTTCGGTGATGAGCCATACCCGTGCGACCATCCACATAGTCCACAAGGTCGTGAAAGCGCCATCAAGGAAACAGTAGAAGATTTACAGAAGCAACACGGCTTCGTCTTTTGGGTAGAAATTATTGACAACCTAGGAAAGTATGGAGAACGTTTCGTGTCAATCTGCAATCAGATTTACAAGATCGTGCCCAAACGTGATAAAAATAGACCGGATGGTTTGTATATTGTATCTAGTAATCCGTCCAATGGTCGAGTCAGCACCAGCGAGATCCAAGTGCGTACTTACCCACTGGACAACATCGACAAAGAGCTGGGCATCTACGCCACGTATGAGTTGGCTAAAACCCATGGCGACGTCGCAGGTGAACGTAAGAAAGAACTGCAAGATCGTGACCATCAGTACGCCAAAGAAAAACAAGAGTGGAGTCGAGAGAAGTTGCACTTTGAACGTGAAGCTGATGAGCGGGATCGTCACATCCGTGACCTAGAACAAGACCGTGCATTGCATGCTCAGCTCATGAAAGACTTACGTGATCGTCAAGAGCACTTGACCAAAATGCAAAAGCTACAAATGGATGACAACTACGAACAACGTTCAGCAGAACGCAAGGACGCTTCGGAGTTCATCAAGTTTCTACCCAGTATCTTAGCGGCCGTGGGTACCGTGATCATGATTTGGAAATCCTTTAAGTCTGGCTCTTAAAGGATCGTGTGTTAACACAAAAAGGAGAGTAGTACATGGACCCAGCATTGCGGGCGTTTATTCGATCAGACATGCCACCGTTTAACAAGAAGGTGGTCGATGGCTTTGCGGTCAGCGAGATCCCTAAGTCTGAGAACTTCATCAACATGTTGTTCAACTCGATTAAGGACACCTACCCGCCAGGGTTGAAGTTCCGCGGTGGTAAGCGTTGTAACCCGATGGAAGAGTTTCGGGAAGCCACCAAGAAGCACAACCAGAAGTCGGCTAAAAACAGCCAGCGTTCACAATTCGACATCGCTAAGTCGTTTGTGTACATGATGAAATACACGCACGAGTGGACGCCACCAGGTTCTACCGTCACCACTGAACTCAAACCACGGTATCTGTATCTGCCATGGGTTGAAGACGGCGGCTTCATCCGGATCAGTGATTCGCTGTACACCATTTCGCCGGTGCTGGCTGACCGCGTGATCTCGGTGATGCGTAAAACGATCTTCGTGCGATTGATCAAAACGCGCTTTAACATCAACCGTATCAGTCAGCACTTCCGGATCGATGACATCGAAACGTTTGCGCACGTGGTATGGTCGAAGATCCACCAGAAGAAAGTGGTGCGGGACAAGAACGATCCTGAAAACGTGATCGCCGAATCGACACTCGCGCATTACCTGTTCTGCAAATACGGCGTGATCGAAACGTTCCGTCTGTTTGCTGGCGCCGACGTGGTGGTGGGTGATGCTGAAAACATCACCACTGAAAAGTATCCACAGGACGAATGGCACATCGCGCGTACATCGCGTGCTGAGCATAACGGCCACCCTAGCGGGCGGCGTGGTGAAGGGTATCGTCCTACCAAGATCCGCATTGCGCTGCGTCGCGGTTCGGACACCACGATGGTGCACAACCTGATCGGGGCGTTTTACTATCTGGCTGACCGTTTCCCAGATCGTATCTCGCACTTGCAGAACTACGTGGTGCGTCCTGACGCTGAAAAGCTCAACCACGAAAAGCGGATGTGGATCTTGATCCTGGGTCACTTGGTGGCACCTGGTTCGGGTGAAGGCAAAGTGATGAAGGAGATGGAATCGCACATGCGTTCGCTGGACGAATACATCGACCCGATCGTTAAGAACCAACTGAGCAACATCGGGTACGACGTCGATAACGTTTACCAACTGTTCGCACGGATGATTCAAGACTTCGATCCACTGCTCTTGGCCAATCGCAGTAAGCTGTCGTCGATGTACGACAAGGAACTGAACATCCTGCAATTCGTGTTGTTCGAAATCAGTAAGTCGATCATGGAGCTGGGCTTTCAAATGCTCAAGCTGTGTGAAGAAACCAATCTCACGGCTGAGAAGTTCAACCATGTGTTTGGTAACAAGATTCGTACTGGTGCGATCTTCCACATCTACAAGTCCTCGGGCGCTGTGTCGGCCAACAGCTATCCGGGCGATAACAAGGTGTTCAAGATCACGACCTTGCTCGTGCCGCAGCAACACACGAACAAAGGTGGGCGTAAGAAGGGTGGTCTGCAACTGCGCGATCCAATCAACCAGCTGCACATCTCCGTGGTGGAAGTCGGTGGTTATGCCAACTTACCCAAGTCGCAACCGTCGGGTCACTTCCGCATCAATCCATTCGTGGCTTTGACGTTGGACAACGTGATTCAACGTCACGAAGACTTCATCGAGATCTACGACGACGCTCAGCGTAAGATCGAACTGTAACATCCGCAGCTTCACAACCAACAACAAAGGAGATGCATCGTGGGCAAGAAAGAAGAACCGTCCGGATGGCACGCGCACTTTGAGAGCTTGCCAACTTTTAACCAGGAATTGGCAATTGCTGAAAGTAGCAAACCAAAAAAGAAACCGCGCGCGGCGCGTAAAAAGAGCAAGCGGATTACCGTCAAACCCGCAGGGATTGGCGTAGTGCGGGACATGGATACCAAGTCATTTGGCTATCCGGTCCTGAATAAAATCATGCACCAGCTGAATTCTAGCAGGCAAACCATGGTTGAACCTAAAAATACGCCGCAGGAACAGGGCGAAGCAGTAAACAATAAGCAATAAGACCAACAGCATCACTACTAAAAAGGAAACAGCATCATGCAACAAATGTACCCAACCGATCGGCCAATGACGCCGCAGGTGCAGATCGATGTCAACCGCCCCCCGGTGAACTTCGATATCCACTGCGCGCCGTGGATCAAGCCGTACCTGCCGTACATCACCGGCGTCATGATCGACGTCATCACGCGCAACGCCGCTGGTCCGGTGTCGATGCACTTCTACAACCACATGTCCCACAACAACTGGGCCAACAACGAATTGGGTCAGGAAGTGGCGAACTGCGCTGACTTCATCTTCCTGAACGCTGGTGGTCAGCAAGATCCGAACCTGATCGGGCGTATCGTGCCAGACTACGTGGAAATGCGCACGAAGTTCGAAGTGGTGTTGTTCCCGCAGCTGCGCAATTACATCAACCCGCAAGACCTGTACGCATTCGATCAGAACGCACAGATCTTCGGTGGTGAAATCCAAAAGATCACCAACCTGCGCAACAACATCCAGCCAGGTGCGTCGATGCCGCCACCGCCACGGGGTTACCAGCCACCAGCGCAGTACGCACCACCAGGCTCGCCAATCCCCGCTCAAGGCTATCAAGCACCAGCAGCCCAAGGTTACCAAGCACCGCGTCCTGCGGCGGCAGGTCGTGACTACGGCACCGGCACAACGCCTGCGGCAACTCAACCAGTGCATCAACAGCAGCCAGTGCAGCAGTATCAGGCGCCGGTCACGCCACAAGCGCCGGTCGGCAATCCAACGCCACAACCAGCGCAAGCCACTGCTCCGGCTGGCGAACTCCTGGTCGATGCGGACGACGTCGTCTGGAATCCTCTGCCTGACATGCCGCACCCGATGTTGTACAATCCAGTGCATGTGAAGATGGCTTACGCTATCTCGCAAGGCAAAAAAACCACCCCGAAGCCTGTCAGGACAAACATGGACCCAATCAACTACGACCGCCACAACATCGCCACCCTGTTCGGCCGGCCGCCGGAGAACATGCGCGTCCTCAAAGACAACGGCGAAATCACCAACCAGATCAAGGCTGGTGCGCACGACGCTCTGGAAGAAAGCCAGAACACGGACGAAACGTTCGAGCGTGTCGAAGAAACGATGGGTCTGCGCAAGATCCTGTCGGCCTTTAGCCTGTCGACTGCGATCATCGATGCACGCACTGAAATGCTGGCGCGGATCGATCGCAAGAATCCGCCAATGGTCTTCCAGAGCTACGCGCAGATCTTCAACGTCCTGGTCGGCGACAAGAGCGAATACGATCTGATCCACAAGTTCGGCGATTCGAACAGCTACATCGAACTGCGTGAAAAGATCGTCGGCGCCGCCGGCACCGCGTCCCCAGAACTGATCACTGTGGTGACGCAGCGTTTGACGCAGCTGATGAACGAGATCCTGACCGATCGTCTGTCGATTCTGCCGCTGTCGCAAGATCCGGTCAACGGCGTCGAAGTGGAAGACTTCCTGGAAGACATCGCACCACTGCTCGAACTGCTCAAGAAGCGGGGCGACAATGGCGAGCGTCTGTACAAGGCATTTACCCACGACCAGGGCAAGCGCATCCGCGCCATGTTCCAAGCGCCGAAGATGAACGAGGAAAGCGGCGTAGCACTGCACGAAGACCTCACCAGCGGCAACCTGACCAAGATCTGGGAAGGTCGTGAAGATCCACCGCAGTACACGTTCTTCGGACCGAACGTGCGCATCACGCTGCTGAACGTCATCTCGCACGATCTGCAGATTTCGGGCCTGCCGTACGTGGGCAACGTCATCAGCAAGCAAAACAGCGCGGTGCTGTACAACCTGGCCGAGTCGCTGTTCCAGGTCGACGACGATCATCTGCTGCCGGATCGTCAACTCGTGGTAACCAAAGATGGTCGCATCCTCGAAATCTTCGAAGGTGCTCTGGTGCCCGGCACGTACTTGCTCAAACTGTTCAAGTAAGCCGGCTGCCATAAAAGTTAAGTAGTGGTCTTTTGTCAGGAGGTGGGGTAGACTTCGGTCTATCTCCTTCCTGATTTTTTTTGCCGTCATAACGAAAGTGAGGTAGCTAATGAGCGTTAGTATCCAAGTACACGTTCACTCCTTGGACGGTGTGACGTATCCTGAAGAAATGCACCGCGTCTCTGAATTCATTCAAGCTGGCGTCGAAGCTGGCGTGGCTAGAGTCTTTCCCAACGTCATGGCGTTTGACCCACACACGGGTGAGCCGCTGTTTAACGTGCCGTTTGCAGACTCTGCTGCGAGCGACTTAATCAGCCACATGCACGTCGTATCTCCCGCGGCTTACACCCAAGTGCTGTTGACCGACTACATCGATCCGGCCGATTACGAAAACACCATGGAGCCAATTCTCTTGGCGCCATACTTCGGGGACGATGATGACGAATAAGACAGGGCTGTTTGAAGTACGCATCTCTGTATTTAATCTGGGTGACGATTCACAACAAGAGTCAGACGTAGTCAACGCGATTGCTGCGCAGTTCTTGGAGATGGGGGTGAACAACATCACCGTGATTGCCAACAAAGAACAGGTGGACTACGTGGACAACGAAGTGCATCCAGCTTCTCCTGCCCATCTGTTTAGTAGCAATCCAGAAGCGCCCATCGACGTACACATCCAAGGTCAAGGTTAAAAAATGGCATCCATCATGTTTTGCATTGCAGTGCGCTTAGTAGGCGATTCGTCTCCCGGTCAGCCAGCGATCAACGTCGAACCGCTGCCGTCGGTGAACAAAACCTTTCCTTTGGCGATGTTAAATCCTCGCACACCAGAGTGGGTATTCCCAGATCCAGACATGGCGCCGACAACGTTTAACCGTCTCGAAGATGCTCAAAAAGCACTCAATAGCATTGCCGGCGGCATCTCTCGCAACGAAGAGAAGGTTAAACTGTTGGTTCAGCGTATCCACCAATTTATCAAACCTTACGCTGAACGTAATCTCTTTCATCGTGCAGATTTAGAAATTTTGCATCTCACATCAGAAACAATTGTAGTTAAACCGATCTTTAACAACCTCTGACCGCATAACCCCTCCCCACCCGCTAAGGGTAGGGAGGGAGTTATTACGTACTATTTTTTTTGGTTAAGTTGTCGAAGGTTTGTCGTTTTTGTCAGCATCAGCTTTCGCTTGGGCTTCCTCTTCCTTTTTCTTCGTCTCCTCTTCCTCAGCTTTCTTTGCAGCTTCCGCAGCTTCTGCTTCTTCCGCTTCAGTAGCTTCAGCCGCCGATGCTTCTTCTGCTGCCGCTTCTTCAGCTGCTGCGTCGTCTGCGGCAGGTTCGCCCTCGACTGGTTCAGCGTTTGGATCAACATCATCCGTTACGGTATCGCCTTCAGCTCCGCCTTCGGCGCCACCAACTTCAGTGCCACCCATGTCGAAAGCAAAGTCACCGCCACCGCCCATATCGAAGCCACCCGCATCACCGCCATCACCCATGCCACTATCGCCACCAGTGCTGGTGTCGCTGCTATAGCTGTCGGCTGGTTCTGTGACTGTGATGCCTGCTTTCTCCAGATCTTTGGCCGCTTTCTCTTTGGCCTTCTTGTTGGCCGTGATCAGCGTTGTGAGCAAACCAATGATGGCTTCGTTGTGCACTGCTTGGATTTCAGCGATATCCACTTCGAGTTCGCCTTCCTCGTTCAGCGCCGTCATGGCTGCCAGCTCAGGCATCAAGCCGTTCTTCATCTGCCAATCACGCAGCATGTAAGACTTCATCTGCGCTGCAGCGATGCGTGTATGGTTGGCCAGTTCATCACCCACAATACTTGCATCCATCATGTCGTCCGAGATCCACGCCTTCAAGCATTCTTCCACCAGCTGACTCTGCGTGCTGTAGAGTTCGCCCAAGTTCTTTACTTTGGTGGTGTCTGGCTCTGGCAGCGTCATCATGAAGCCACCCAGGAAGTCTTCAATCATCTCACGGATGAATTGGACTTTTACCAGCGCATTGGTCTTAAGTTCTTCTTTGGTCACGACTTCACCACCGAACATCTCGATTTGTTCAGCATCGTCGAACTCTTTCAAGATCTCATCGAATGCGCCGTGAATGACTTCGACCAGCTCTTCGATTAAGTCAGCGGCGTTAATCGCATGCTTACGCAAGTGCGCCGAGACTTGTGGCGTGAACTCTTGCTGGATGATCATGGCTCGTTTGGACAACAGCGTCGAGTTGTTCGCCACAGAAGCAGCAAAGTCAGCACCCACAGCCGCGTCAACCATCTCTGGCGTTAACCAGAATGACATCAGGCGACGTTTGCGCAAGTCTTCCATCAACGTACCATCAGGCGGTTGATAGTTGCTGTTCTTCTCCGTGTAATCCATCTTCATGTTCGGCAGCTTCGGGTGACCCGAGAACGAGAACTCGAACATGCTGCGTTGCAGGCCGTCTTTGATGTCCAGTGGGTTGATGGTGCCCAGTGGGAAACCGTTACTGTTCACCCGCTGCATTTCACCGACGACTTGCTCGATCGCTTTCCATGGGTCCGGCGTGTGTTCATCCAGTTCAATGTCCACGTGCGTGCGACCCACCGCATTACGCAGGGCGCCCATCACTGTACCGACCAGCATGTTCGCTTGCATACTGTCGATGATCTTGGTGTTCTCCAACAGCGAGCGGCCAGTGCCGTTCGAGTTGTATTCCAAGGCCATGTACGTCATGTACTCCACTGGAATGTAGAGGATCTGTGTGTACTGGTTGGACATCGAGCGGGCCAACATCAAGCTGTAGACTTCTTCGTGACCCGAGATCGCCACGTTCTTACCGGCTAAGCCGTTACGCAGTCGTTCGGTCAGATCACGCTGGAGCATATTGCCATAGAGCTGAGCAGCATTGGCGTAATGGTTACCTTGTGCGTAGGCTGTCGAGTTGTCGCTCATGGCGCTACCAGCACGGGCAATCATCGACGAAGAGAAGCTGTTCGATTGTAAGCTCGCACCCAACTGACGATAGTGGTTCACGCCTTGACCACGGTTGATCGGATTGCCTTCCGAGTCAAGCAGCACGAAGAAACCGATTTGCTTGTGCGGTTGGTTTGGCACGTGCACTGGAATGACCGACTCCGACGGGAAGTGGATCTCCAGTGGCATGCCCACCGAGCGACGCTTTAAGTTACTTTGCGCCTTGACTTCTTTGACCACGACTTGGCTGGTGTGTGGACGACGGAATGCTTGACCGACGATTTGCGTGGTGCGTAAGCCGAGCGACATGTCCGCGACATTACTTACGCGACGTGCACTCGATTCAGTCGACACCTCGGTCGGTAGCTTTACGTGACGCGAGATGGATTCGGCTGACAGGGCCGAAGAACGACCCATGATCTTGCTGATCTTTTGCCGACGGATCTTCTCGCTGACCAGCGGCATCTTTAACACACCGATATTGTCTGTCACGGTGATGCCGGTATTGAGCGTACGATCGGCCGCATCTTTCGCGTCTGGGAAGCGGAAAGCAACTTCGCTCTTCCAGTTTTTGTTGGGATTGTGGGTGAGCAAATGCTCCAACGCCAACCCCACACCACCGCCGAAACGAGGACCTTGCGACCGTTCGAACGCTTCTTTCTCGATGTCAGTCGGACCCAGCAAACCGAGCGATTGGATCTGCCCGTCTTGCTTTAAGATGCTGGAAATGGATTCCATCGAGATACTGCCGTTGCCGTGAATCAGATCGTCCACAGCGTTCTCAGGCAGCACCGCCACCGGATAGCAGCCACGGCGGAAGAGGATGTCTTCCAGGATGCCCGGCAAACGCGGCTTTATTTTATAGACTTCGTCAAAATACTTGCGCACCGAGTTGGTCAGTGTGCCCATTACTTCGTGCGGCATGCGCCAGTGCGATAGGTTCGAGTGGTAGTTAACTTCGATACCAACCATGTCTTTGGGCGAGAGAACCACCGACACCAAGATGGACGCTGCCAAGTCGGTTTCTGACAGCAGTTGCCGGATGGTTTCCGAGTCGCTGACGTTTTGCATACCGTCTTGCGCAACGCCCCGCAGGTTCGCCAAATTAACGCCCGTACCCTGCTCGTTCATCGGGTCAACCGAACGTGCTGCCTGACGCTGGTCAAGCGTCAGCTTGCTCATCATCGCAGCAGCTTTCGGATTGGACTTGGTCAAACGGAGAGCCGGTACGCGAGCACCTGAGTTATGCATTTCGAGAGGATTAAACTGATCCCCGTTTGTAGTAGCCATCTTTAACCTCTTTCAGTTCTAATAGGGATAGTCGTGAGTTCAAATAACTATCAGATTTATATCAATCAGACTTTGCAGCTGGTCGAGACGATCGTCATCAAATCGTCCACAACAGCGCGCACTCTTAACGAGTGGGTCGCAGCTGCTATGGCAAGTGGAGGTTATTTCGCCTCGATCGACCCTGAACCAACCACATGGAAATATTACCTTAATCTTGCTGGAGAGTACCATAGCATCGACGAAGTGATGACCGTCGTATCCATGGACACTCTGGAGGAGATCGTTTTCAACAAAGCCAACATGGTGATCCATCGCGCCACAGCGCGAGCTTACCAATACGGCACCAAGCAGTACACCGATCTGGTGGCACGTTTTCCAAGCCAAGAGCAACTCATCTTGGGCATCTTGTATCCTACCGATATCGACAAAGCAGTCGCGGCCAAAGACGGTGAGATTTTATCTTACCCGCCAGGCTTGGTAGAAGAAAACGAATACAGCTTGATCAGCAATCTGCAAAAATGGATTTACCATTACAAGCAGCGCTGGCATGTGCCGGGCTTTGACTACACCGACGAATTGTACACCGCCACCATGTTGGGCAATATGTACTTGCTCCTGGTGCAGGCCGTACTAACGTTTCGTCTGTCTGTGTGCAACACGAACGAAGCACACAGCTTTCATATTCGGGAGTATTTAGCAAGTCATGGTTTCCTGGACAAGTACTTCGATTCAATGACCAAGAAACAAGCGCTGTACTTCTATCGTAACATCGCCTACATCGAGCGTCATGCCGGCAAAAATGTTACCTTGGACACATTAATCGAGCATATCATGACCGAGCGTCAGATTCCGCTTGGTGAATACAGCATGAAGCACGATGTGACTGACCAGACCGAGACCTTGTATCCTGAAGTCATTTTCCGCAAACGTCAGCTGAACCTGGGCATTATCCTCTCGGACGATAATCGCATCACGGTGCCTGAAATGCTGGAGAAGGAAAAGTCTCTGGCCATTGGTAACACGACAGACATCGAAGACGTGTCGGCCAACATCAAAGACTTGATGGAAAACTCTCCATCAAACGTGGTGGCCACCAAGGTACTTGAGTCGTCGATGATCGATGAGACCAACAGTTCGCCATGGATCTTAAGTGAGGTGCTGTTTAATCATTGGTTGCTGTTAAGTAGCCAGGGCATCTATACGGCCTACATCAACATCAACAATCCAAAGACGGGTGAGCGCATCCCGTTAACGGCCAAGGAAGCGTTTGTTTTTGCGCTGTACGTCTTTGCCAAGACCGTGGGTGAAACGTTGGTAACAGTGCCGCCAGCGTATGCTAGCCGGGTGCAGCGTATCCCTACGCCGAGTGTTGACGATATCTATTCGATCGTGGACCATAAGCTCATCGGTCGTGAAACAGCAGTTGCCGCGTTGGCTGAACAACCCAAGATCCGGTCATTGATTTCGATCGATGCGTTCTACAATCTGGGCTCACAGATCAACGACGCCATGCAAATGCAACGCCGCTTGATTGCCCGCCAAGAGCATCACGAAGGTCGGGCGATGGTCCAACAGATGGTCACGCGGATCTATAGCGACCAGCTGATCGAACTGGAACCAGAAGGTACGCTCTACGACAAGTGGCTCTCTTCACGCAACATTGAAGTGTCATCCTTCTCGCGGGCTGAGTTTGTGCTTCTGTATAACGACATCGTCTCGCAAGCCACGGGCGCGAGTTTGCATCCGATGCAGTCCATGGCGATCTTGCAAAAAGACATGGTGAACATGCTGACGCAGTTGTCGTCGTATGGTATCCAAGTCATTGCGGAAATCAACGACTCGACCATTCGTAAAACAGACTGGCCTGGTGCACGGTTAGGCACGGTCACGGGATCGATCTCGAACAACCCGAAAAATCCCGATGCGGTCATTGGTCTGGATCGCTTTAGTGCTTCGGTCTCGATGGACGTGATCGTGGACATGAACCTGCCGGGCGTGGGTCCGACCATCAAGCAGTACGGCACGCACCACGTCGAAGTGGATCTGGCGATGAACGCTGAGTTGGTGGCCAAGCCCACGACGTTTATGTTTAAGTCGCCGATTGGGAATTTGGGCATCACAAGTCCTGATCCGAAAGACGTTGTGATTCCGCGTGGTTGGGTCTCGTTCATTGGTATTGAATACTTCTTGTCGTTAACGCCAGAACAGATTGGTGACATCGAAGATCCATACAACCCACCAGGCACCTGGAACCCACCACGTAAAACACCACTCAATCAAGTGATCGTGATTACGGATCTTAACGGCTTGTACTTAACGGATGGCGACCGGGGCGAACCGCTCTCGCGTAGCATCACTGAGACCAAGTTGGGCAAAACTTACCCACAGTAAACACCATCATCTGGCGATGTACACTTTCTTACCTATTCTTACAATCTTGGAGTAAATATAAAATGGCTGAAAAAACCACCCGTACCATTTACGGCATGTACCTGCAAACGTGCGCGCATCTGGGCATTCCTTTCGAAGTGGCCAAGCACACCACACTGAACGAACTGCTGACCATCCAAGCTGATCGGGTGCCGGACGAAAACGTTTACCCAACGCTCGGTTACATCAGTCTGGGCAATGGCGGCCTGTCGGCAAGTTTGCTGGCAGACGGTAACCTGGTCATGGTGCCCAAGGTTTTCGAACCAACCAGCGCTGCGCCTTACAGCCCACTGCCGCTGATCCTGCGCGCCATTGGCGACGACTTGACTGAAGTGGAGCGTCGCAAGTACGCGCTGCGCCGGATCGAGAACCGTAACAACGTGAACTACATCGCGTACTACCTGAAGCGGATCGACAAGACCAACCTCAAGGCCGGTATGTTTTTAACCACGGTAGTAGATGGTGTGAAAAACACGGTGCCGTTTGTGCCAGACTCGTCTGTGCTGCATCCAACACCACCGATCATCAGCAACCCAGGCGTCATCACGGCCGACGGCAGTTACGTGAGCGCATCGGCGCCACTGGACGTGATCCTCGATACGCTCGACACGCAAGAGCTGATGAACGTGTTTAACATCATCTACCAAAACCCGAACGCTGCGGTCATCTCGGAACTGGCTCTGTGCTCGGGTCTGGATTTGACCGTGCAAGTGAACGACACCGGTGGTAACCAGTTCAACATGCTCGAAGCCATCGCCGTGCAGGTAAACGACCTGGTGAACATCGGCGCGCCGCTGCAGTTCAACGCCGACGGTGTCAAGTTCAGCATGGACATCGGTGCTACCGAACCACTGTTTAATCGTGATCGTAACGGCAATCGCCCTGCGCCCATCTAACGAAAGTTAATCATGCTTCACCTCCCTGCTAACAGCGGGGATATATTTGTCATATCAGGCACCGACCCAGGGACACACAACCTTGGTATCGGTGACTTGTATGTGGACATGTATACCCTCGAAATTCGTTCATTCGAAGCCCGTACGTTGGTTGCCACCAAGCTCATGGATGATGATGATCTGTTGGTGGAGACGCATGGGCATACCTACGCTCGCACTGATGCACACAAAGACGCATTGGTCGAGCACTTCCGTCGTGTACGGCCCTCGGCCATCGCGTGTGAAGACGCGTACTTTAACCGGCGCACGCCAGGTGCTTATGCACCACTCTTGAAATCGATTCAGAGCATCCGCGCTGCGGCCTTGGAATACCATCCTTACATGCGCTTTGCGCTGTATGAACCTTCGGTCATCAAAGTGGCTGTCGGGGCTGTGGGTTGGTCCAAGAAAGCCGGTACCAACAAGAGTGCGGTGTTTGATGCCTTGATGAAAAGTCCAGAATTCAAAGTACCGAGTCGCACGCCTTTAACCACGTTAAGCGAGCACGCCATCGATAGCTTGGCGATTGCTTACACCCAACTTCAATACATGAGGTCTTAAATGCTGCTCTTAAAATCCTTAGGCTGGCGTAGCTGGTTGGCCATTGCCTGCGCACTGATCATCTTCGTGCTCTACATGCAAAACAACCGCATGAAAACGGCAGTGACCAAAGCCAACAGCACCATCGCTACGCAAGCGGTCGAAGTCAAGACCCAAGCTGCGGTCATCAAGATCGACAAAGTGATCAAGAAGATCGACGAAGAAACACAGCTCAAAGTTGACAAGGCCGTCAAAGCCGCTGTGAAGAAACACGAAGCCGTTGCCGTCAAGGTCGCTGACCGTGAACGCGACATCCACATCAAGTTTATCGAACGCCCCGTTTCGGTTGAAACCATCGGGGTCGAACAACTGGAATTAGCCGAAGTGCGGATTGACAGTTTGTGGGAAGCGTACTGCTTGGTACAGCCCGAGAATCCCGAATGCACTTTACCCACTAACCTTCTCGGAGCCACCGATGCTTAAAACCATGCAAGCGTTAATCGCGCACATCCTCAAACTGTTCTTCATCTTCGGCGTGTGTGTCGGCATCGGCGCTACTGCCGGCTGCTCAGCCCAAAAGCCGCTGATCGTTGTTCAGCACGTGTCTGTCGCGCCACCGGATAATCTGATGGTGGACTGCGAGATCACGGCGCCGCCGTCGAAAGAAACGTACCTGAAGGACTACAGTGCCGGCACCGTGGTACCGCCTTTGTTCACCCCGGACAAAGATCAGTACAAAGTGATGACGCAGTACGCTCGTGCACTGAAGAATGTCGAGGAGCGTGAATCCATGTTGACGGCGACGTTGCTGCGGCAGTACCAGTTCACCGATATGTGTAACCAACGACTCAAGGGCCTTCGTGAATGGAAGGCCAAAGTTTTGTCGGAACTTGACAAAGTAAATAAAAAGGAATAGATCATGCGCGTTACTGCCCATGTACTGCGCAAGATTGACGATGAGAAACCCATCGCGATTCAAGCGGCAACATCCCCGGCCATCAGTGAACTGATGTCTAGTTACAACGAAATGGTGGCCATCGCTCGGGCAGCAGAAGACGAACGTTTGGTCATTGTCTCCGGCAGCATGTATGGGCAGGATTTCAAACGCTGTGTGAATCAACTCCCAGGACAAGATCTGCATCGCCTGCTCGATCGTTACTTGTCCCACTTCGCTCGGTGCGAAGCTGGTAACGCCACTCGTGAACGTACCCAAGTCGAGCAAGACGACGAAGACGCTAGCAACGGAGAAGATGTGAGCTCAAACGAGACCCAGGCTGCAAAAGACAAGCGCGCCTTAAACCACTGGCTCATCCGGGTCGGGGTAGTGTGCTTGGTTGCCACTGCCTTAATCGTGGGTGGTGCTATGGTGGCCATCATGACGTATGACCATACGGCAGACAACGCTGTTTTCAAGACCATCATGGAAACAGCCACCGAGGTCATCAAAATCCTTTTCATCACTAAGTAGGACCTATGCGTACCTTTCGTTCCAATGCCTTTACTGGCACGCTAGCCACTGAAGCAGAAGACGTCAGTGGTAAACTCTCGGCAGAAATCGAGTATATGTTTTACGCTCGTGTCACATCCCCTGAAACGCTCTTAAACGCGCTGTGCCTGGATATTCAGGAGCAGTGGGGGATCTGGCAGGATAAGACCGATAAAAACGCTGGCAGTGGCTCTAGTCGCGTTAGAAAGGTTATCCATAAGCCGATCATCAACGGCCAGTTCGATAACATCAACACGACTGAACAAATCGTGCAGACCACCAAGCTTAAACGCTCGGACGGTTCGTCCTTAGAAGTGTCGGTTGAAACCACACAAGACGCGTTGACCGCGTTTCGTGTGCTGGCTGAATCGGGCATGATCAAACACCGTTACCGTTTCCCTGTACCCAACATGGACTTGGTGTGGGAAGTGGACATGTTTGTCGAGCCGGGTGAATCGATGTATTCGACCAAGTACATCAGCTGGGCTAAGATCGATCTGGAAGTACCGCAGAAAGACTTCCCAGTGCCGGTGTTACCGGATGGCTTTATCGATGGGTTCAACAGCAAAGCTGAGAACTTAACCGATGAACAGAAACAAGTCGTTGAGCAGATGAAGGGCTTCATCAGTTTGCCGAATCCGTATGTAACGGAAGTCTACCCTGACGTGTTACCGAAGTAACATAGCGCTCTCTTCTCCTTACCGGGAGAAGAGAGTTGTTATTATGATTTCGTTGAAGTATTTTAATACAGTTGAGTTCCATGCTGTGCAACTTTACCGTTGTGAGTTCGACGATAGTGATCCATTTGGATTGCTTGCGTTGTGGGGCTTCGAGAACCCACTCCACCTGTGCTGTGTGCATGTTTGCATGTTAGCCTGTGTCTTTAGCCGTATCACCTTTGGGGGAGAGGGGGGCGACCAGACGAGGCCAGCGAAGCAAAGGGCGAGGAGGGGAGGAGTCAAAGTAAACCAACCTAGGAACCAGATATGCAAGCCTTGGTAGATGCAGCGCAAAAGAAGTGGGAAGCAGTGATGGTACCGCAGTATGCACGTGAAGTCGTAGACAACCTTAGCAAGCGAATCATCTTTGTAGTGGCTCCGTTTCACGGCGGTGCGCTAACGGAGCGCAACAAACAGAACTTGATGGACATGGTGGCAGAGACGTTTAAAGAGTGGCAAAGCCGCACTGCGATTACGTTTCCACAAATCAAAGAAGAGCAATACCGCATGTGGATTGAGTTTGACCAAGACAAGATGGGCATTATCGCTAGCGAAGCGTTAATTGCCTTTGGTAAGGTAACTGGCGCTGATCTGGAGATCTACCACCCTGATTCACCTCACTCTCGTTTCTATGCCAGTAAACCTTGGCGTTACCCAGAAGACTACGCATAATCCCCCCCACCCAGTCCCTATCAAGGGCTGGGCTTTATGACGTCTAAAAATGTGGCACTAGAATATTTCAAGGCTATATTCCATCAGTGAATAAGAAGCAGCAATGCCTCTACCCATCTAACTTTTAAGGAGCTTGACCATGTGCGAACAACCTAAAGAAGAACCAGTGATGCAGTACAAGCACGTCTGTGGCTACTGTGGTTCGACCGAGCCGCTTGTTACGTACGAAGAAATGTACGGCCCTGGCGCACACGGCCACGACTGCTGCCCTGATTGTGGCGGCGTTTAATTCTAAATAACTTAAGGAGATTTACCATGGCTCGATACGTTGACCGCAGCATGAAAGTGTACCACTCGGGTAACGCTCGCCTGTACCATGAAGGCGAAGCGCTGTACGTGGGCTGGTCGATCGATCCTGATGGATCGGGCGGCTGCCACCCGCTGGATTGGCGCTGCTTACTCAGCTCGGCGCAGTTAGTCGAGTTGCGTGATCGGTACTCGGCTGGTATCCCAGAACGCGATGCACGTCGCGCTGGGATGCTGCGCTCCTTTGGTTACGCCATCGAGGCGCGCCAAAGGGCCGAGATTCACACGGTGCCTGAAGAGGTCAAACCGTGTGAGCCTTTCCCGTGGTAGTTTTTCACGAGGCTCTATCCGTAAGGGCGATGGCTCTTACGGATGTACCCTTATAACTAACAACACAAAGGAGTTTTACCATGACCACTATCAAAACCGCTTTCGATGCTCGCTTCGAAGATCCAAAGACCGTGCAGCAAATGGGCTTTCTGACCCAGCGCCGGTTGTTTGAACTGCACGCTTCCCATGACGTGCAAGCGCTCAAGCGTGATGAAGTGCTGGCTGGCACCTCGCGCGAAGGTTACAAGTTCTTGGCGATCAACCAGATCGACGGGACTTTCGTGATCTTCCGTGATGCCGATGGCCTGTACTCGTACTACTGCGATACCACGTTTGCCAATCTGCAAACGATGCAGCTCGCTGGTTTCAAAACGTTCGGTGAAATCGACACCATCGAAAAATTCAACCACATCATGGCCATCCCGGATTCGTTCCGCTAAGGAGAGCAGCATGTCTAAGTTGAACAAAGTTTGTATCGTCATGGCAGTGTCCACGTTCTTGACGATTGGTAGTTTGCCGTATGTGTGCGACTACCTGTTTGGCACGAACCTCGTGACCCAACTAAACCAACCCAAATAAGAGAGGATTTATCATGGCACTTGCTAAACCTGTTGCACGTCAGACGTACACCCTGGCCCAGATCATGAACGAACTGGATCTGCCTGACACGCCGTTCCTGCGTTTTGCCTGCAAGGGCGAGACTGCCGTCATCCAAGACGGTAACGGTGATCCGCTGACGGTGCCAGCAATGGCAGAAAGTCTGTGGCGTTATCAGTACACGACGCACGAGTCGTGCCCGCTGTTTACGTACGTTGGCGAAGTGGACATCATGACACTCGTTGACGTTAGCATGCGTCATGGAGACGACCATGTGGACGACCCTTACGAGGTCTACTTCAAGGGCATGCGGTAAAGTAATCTCCTAGCTCACTCTCACGAGTGGGTTAGTGGATGCATTTTATCTCCCCGTTTAATCTTTACAAGAAAGCGTATCATGAAGAAACTGATCTTTGCAGCACTGGCTCTTTTTGCAGTAACCGCGCAAGCCACGCAAGTGCAAGGCTTTAAGCAGGCTGACCAGAAGCGTCCGTACGAGCTCGTGTACTATACGGTCTACCAAAGCGAGAGCATGTCTGACCGTGACCTGGGCGGCACCGCCATTGTGCTGCGCGGTTGCGAGAAGGTCACACCTTCGACGTTTATGCGTCGTGAGAACTTGGCGTACGATCGCAACATTGCAGGCGCTTTCTACTGCAAGCGCGGACAAGGTTCGTCCGAGTACTACGTGATCGTCAAGAAGTTCGAAGAGACCTAAACAAGAAAATACCCGCGATGTTCATTAGGTGGGTCCGGAGAGATCCACCTGTAATTCATAACTCAACAACAAAAAGGAATTAGCATGAAACAGCAACCTCAAGTAGCGTTTACTTCGCAGTCAGACTTTTCGAAACTGAAAGTCGCAGGACCTGCCGCGCAAGACAATACCAACATCGAGTTGGCAATCTACGATCTGATGGTCGATGGTGCTAGCCGCACTGTCAATCAGATTGTGCGTACGTTGGCTGTGCTTGGCTATGAAGCAAGTCAGATCAACAATCGCATGGTGGGTCTGCTCTTCAAGAAGGAATGGTTTGTCGAAGGCACGCTTAGCGGCAAGCCAAGCTACAAACTGAAAAAGAGTGCCAAGCGAACGATCGCTTTGACTACTGCAGCCAAAGGGTTGGAGTCGGTCAAGGCGAGCGATATCGTCGTACGGTCCTCAGCTGAGCAGCCATTTAGTTCAGCCAGCAAAACACCGCAGACCGTCGAAGTCACCTACAAACGTAACCGCTCGCTCATCGCAAAGGAAAACACCATGCCACAAGAACCAACCCCGCAACCAGCCGATAAACCAAACCAGCTCATCGTGCTGCCAGAAGATTCGGTCAAGCTCGCCATCTGGAAAGTCATGGCCGACCATGCTTACTACAAGCGCAGTGATCTGGAACAACTGCTGGACCATATCAAGCTTAGCACCATCAGCGCTTCCTTGACCCTGATGGAACATGAAGGAATGATCGAAGTCGATCGCGCCGATCGCAAAATCGGTTTCCTGTTCCGCTTGCGCGAAGGTGTGCCAGCACCAGAAGGCGGCAACCCTTACGCTCCCCGTAACCGCACCCCAAAGGTTGCGGCTCCTCAACCTGAACTCCCACTGGAGAACCAATCCATGCAATCCGATACCCCAGAAGGAAATGTCAACCCTGACAACATCGGCGCACTCGATGCCGGCGCCCTGGCCGACTTCGTACCAGCCGAGATCCGCGCAAAGGCTGCTGAAATCTCCGCCCAGTTCCCCGATGACTCGGTCGACCAACCGAAAGAAGTCGTCGCCTCAGTCGCCCCGGCTACGCGCAACGTTGCCGACTTCCCCGGCTTCGACACCTTCGACATGGGCGACCAGCCGAAAGAAATGGCGCCGCTGATCGCCGTGGGCGGCATCCAGATCAAGGGCGTCGTGTTTTCGTACAAGGAAGCGCGCGAACTCCTGAAAGAACTGCGCCTCTACGGTTTCGGTTCGGAGTCGTACTACCAGGCTGCACCAATCACGTCCTACGTGAAGATGGTGCGCAGCTTCTCGGTGTCCGGCGTGGACTTCACCGAGCACGAAATGAACGAGCTGGCCTCGACCTTGGCTAGCGAGCTGGAATAATCGTTTAAGTACGGGGCTGCCTTTCGGGGTGGCTCCGTATGAGGAACTATTTGAAAGACTTCGGTTTTTCAAATATCACCTTACCCCAACCAACAACTAACAACAGGAGTATTACCATGGACCGTATCAACGAATTTAACAACAGCACCCTGGCCAAATCGATCCACAACGCCAAGCGTGAACAGAGCGATAGCCGTATCATGCTGCGCGTTGGTGGCGTAGTCGTGCTGCTGCTGGCCCTCGCATTCAAATACGCTGTCGGCAACTAAGCGACATAAGTCCGGCTCTACGCCGGATTCTTTTTTTTCTTTAGGGAGAGTAGCATGGCAACCAAAGCAGGCAAGGTCCAAGTCAAGGACATCCGGGTCGGTAAGATCTTTTACCTCGTGAAAGCAGACTTTCCGATCATGGGTGCTACACTCGTGGGCGAAGGTGAGGTAGAATCGGTTCGTCGTATCCGCGTGATCAGCCGTCCGTTCTGGCGCCGTCTCTCGGCTACGCCGGCGTTTCGTTACATCGACGACCGCGGGACCGAAGACTGGATCAACCTCAACGACATGGCCCTGAACCATGCTGACCAAGAAATCATCTTGGAAAAGCCGTACTTCGTGGTGCTCAGTAACCGCAATGCAGTGCGCCGGTTTACAACGATGTTCAACGATCGTAAGCCGACGAAGAAAGAAGTGGTTCGCACGTTGCTGCGCGAAGCGAACCTGGTCAACACCCAACGCAGTTACGCATAACCAACAACAAGGAGCTAGTATGCTTAAGAAAGAATTCACCAGTATTTCCTCGGACAACAACCTGTTCGACCTGGAACACATCGTGCGCGTCAGCATGAAGGCTGCGAACATGAGTAAGGAAGAGCAGTACGTTCGCGTCGAAGCGTATCTGCGAAAGAAGCATCCCAACGCATCGCCAGAAGTTTTCCCTACGCTTACTGCGATGTTCATCGGCTCAGACATGACGTTCAAGCATTTCTGCCAAATGATGGATGCGCTGAACTGTGATCTGATGATCTCGGTGCGCTTGCCGCTGAGCGCGAACTTGCATCCACCGATCTGGGACAAGTCGATCAACGAACTGGACATGCCGGTACGCGTGACGAACATCCTGCGTGATCGCGAGTCCATCCACTCGATCGGTCAACTCATCAGCCACAGCAGCAATTCGCTGATGAAGATCCCTGGCTTTGGCCACAGCGCTTTGGCGTATGTGACTGAAGCGGTGACTAAAGCCGGCCTCGCTCTGGATACCAAGACCAACGGCTGGACGCCACCTAAGGAAGAGTGATGGAGCTGACGCCAGTTAAAAACCAAGACCTCGCGAATGCTTACGTTGATCTCATGCGCTTTAAGAAAGACATGACGCAGCAACAGATCATTCGTGCTTCGCTGGCCTTGGAGACTAAAAACCTCGATGGACTCAAAGCCATCAAAGCCGAACTGAATCAATCGTGAAACGGCGCCCTAAGAAAATGCCCACTCGCTGGCGGTTGATGTGGTATCAGCAAGTCGGGAAGTGTCTTATCCTGAAGTGGCATACTGGTACCGAGTATGAGTGCGATGTATTGCAACGCGCTTGTGCTGCAGCCGGTGAATGGCATCGCCTCTGCCCGCCTGGATCATTTAAAGAGTGATCTCTTAACCACTTCTTTCGGGAGGTGGTTAATGGCTTTGCTTTTATAACCAACAACAAGGACGTATCATGCTTACTACAAAAGACGTATTAAGATTACACAATCTGAGTCTGGTGCAAGACCTTTGCCGTGGCGCTCAAAGAAATAATTCGAATGCAATCCGTCGACTGCATGAAGTTATTCCGCTGGAGCACTTGGATGAGATGTGTAACCGACTCCAAGATAACGGTGTGATGATTTCAGCCAACCAGCTGAGAGCTACTATGCAACTTTTCCCCATCCATCGAATGGCGTTAATCGATGATACGGGAACCGATGCTGCCGAAGCCGTCATGGAGGCATTGTGTCTGGCATACCTGAATTGCCCGATGGTGCAACGTAGTGATGGCGTGGATTACGATCTTTTCATCCACCTACTCAACACCAGCATTCGCAATCATCCGTTTTTATAACCAACAACATAAAGGAACTACCATGTATTGCATCTCCCTGTGTGTGCGCGTTAAAGATGATCATGATGAACTCATCGATGAAACTATCTGGGCTTTAAAGCGAGAAATGCGGTCGCCCGTGAATTATTGGAAACAAGCGGGTTTCGGTCAAACAGGTGAGGTTTTCAACACCTTGACAGAAGTCTGCCGTCAACACACCACGATCAAGGAAGCGCTGGAAAATCCATCGACCATCAAAGACCCGCGCGTTAAATACTTGTGGGAATTGATGTCTAATACCCGCGGTTCTGTTAAGCATGCTGGTGGCAACCGCCGTGTTGAATTCGATCTGCAAATCGTTTCGCATCAGCCAACTGTTCTGCAAACCAGTTATTTGGACTTATAAGAAAGGCGTTACCATGAATCGCAAAGAAATAGCATCAAAGCGTAAAGAGCAGCGCAAATCCAAAAAACGCTGGAGCAGCTTCAGAATGAAGACGTTGCGCGCTGCCGGTCTGAGGAGATCACAGATCCTTATCTCAGCGTCGCGCGGTCCAAATCTAAGAGACATCGGCGTGAATCTCAACGTTGTTGTTCTGGAAGATACGGATAGTTATTTAACCCCACCAACGGGTGATTTGCTCGCTGAATTCGACCGCCTGACCGACGGACGTTTCAGTAAGTTCTACGCTGAGTATTCACCGCCAGAACCAATCACCGTTAACGACCCAGGAAACAAACTTCGTGACACTGGGTACATGGATCTCATTTCACCTGATAAAAAGGAAACATCATGAAAGCAAGCATCAGTCTCCAGGGGCAAAATCTAACGCCCGATTACGTCAACGTGCTTCGCGCTGTCATGGCCAATAACGTGGTCAACTCCACCAAACTACTGTGGCGTCTGAACCTGAGCTCGGTCGATAAAGATTTCGGTGAACTCCGCGCCCGTCTTTTCCATGTACTCGAAGTGATTGATGGTGCTGCGTACGTCCCTCGCTATTCCGATGCGGGCGAGATAACGATCTTCATCAATGGCGTCATGCTTGATGAATACGATGCACTTGCGGTGGCCAACAGCTTGATTATGCAGTATCAGAATTCAGCCAGCGAAGTAGTTTTGTTCGTGACTGGCTTCTCAGTCAAGCATCTCAAGAACCTCATCGAAGTGATGGCGGTCCCTCTGTTAGACAAGGTGCCGAAAGATCCCGACGATGATGAACCCATCCCGGATTAACTGAACTACTTTTCAACGGCATAGCGCCCTCTACCCTTCGGGGTAGAGGGCGACTAAGCGATGTGCGTTATTTTTTTGTTGGTTCAGCGAAGATTTGGTCATTGGGCCAGATTTTGCGGAACTTGTGTTGGCGAGCTTCAACACGGGCAGGGTAGTTTGCATTGATCATGCAGAACGATTCCCCGTATCCTGCCACCTTGACGTTTGACTGGGCGCACTTGGTATTTAAGTGGCCGTACCATTCGTTGGGTGTGCACTTCGAATCCATCCGGCACAGCCGAATGCGTTTGGTCACGCTCCCGAACCCGCCGTTGTAACTGGCGCCGTTGCAGGCTTTAATGTTGCGTTGACCTTTCATGACAGCAGAGCAATTGCGGTCATTGACTTTCATCTTCAGTACCAGACCGCGCAACTGATACTGCGCATTGTAGCAATCATCCCAGCTCCAGCCTTTAAGGGCAGGACTGAGACGACGGGTCTCTTCCAGAGCATCGAACCGCACGTTACCTTTGGCGTCGTATGCAATCGTGAATTGACCCAATCCACACCCGAGTTCGCGATGCGTCTTGAGTGTGGCCTTCAGTTTCCAGTTCGCTTCTTGATCCGGAATGGCTGCCAGCCAAGGACGATGCACCAGTGTCGGCCAGTACGTTGCGATCTCTTGATCGAGTATCGGTAACAGTTGTGCTGAATCGCCTGGTAGTTTCTGTGCGTGCGCTACGCTCCCCATCACGAGGAGCACAACAGCCAACATACAGCCACAGAAGAACTGTTGGAACCGGCTGATCATTGCGTCAGGTACAACAGAACACCGATGCGGAAGCCCCACATCAGTGAATTGACGCAGTAGAACGCTACGACTGCCATTGGACTGAAGTCATTACTGGTAGGATCGAGTAGGTATTCGAGTGCATGGCGGCTATCGATGCCTGCAGGTTGCGTGGTGAAACGCGTCCAGAACACGCACATCTCGATGAACGTGAGGGTAACCGCCGCGGCAAGCAGCTGGATGATTTCTGGGAAACGTGCCACGATGCCGAAACGGTTGGACATGCCGGAGACGATGGCCGAGTCCAGTGCCCAGACGCCGCCCGCTGTCAGCAGAACGAGGAACAGACTGCGAGCAAACATACGCTGGAACATTTCCCAGCTTGCTTGAGTGATGGCCAGAGTTTTGGCTTTAATGTGGAACATGGACATGGTTTAGTGCCTTTTCTTTCTTGGCGGCGTACTGGACTGGAGTGAGCCAGCTACCGTCAGTTTGTTGATAATGGCCGACATCGACTTCGTCTGGAATTTCGACGTAATCGTCAGCGCCTGCTTGTCCTACGTTTTGTTCAAGAGTGCGACCAATTGGCGGCTCGGTGACCGACACAACCACACCTTTATACATCCGCCCATAGCGCATGATAAAACCTCATTTAAGTTAAGTTGGGATTGGAGAGAGAACATCCTCCATAACAATGGTAAATGTTTCTCCCCAACCACACTTTAACTTCCCGGTACGCCGTAGTTTGCAGCCAGCAATTTACCGCACCAAGTCACGCCACCGTCGTAAGTCGTGAACTCGTATTCGTTCACAGCCAGTGCTGTCGTGGCGCGAGCCGGTTCGGTCTTGTTAGGCCACATGGTGCCGGTTGGGAACGACAGCCGGCGATTGGCTGTAGCGTCATTCTTGACCAGCGCCCGGAACTGAATGCAGTCAGCGCCTGCAAAGCCGACGATCTTCGACACATCGAAACGCAGCGTAGTGTCCGCGTTCAGCGCAATCGTAAACCGGTTAGTCACACTCAAATCAACCGAGGTCGTGGCTGCTGTTACCGTGATGTTGCGGGTACGTTGGCGGGTACTCGTTTCGTACGAGACTGGCGCCTTGTGCGTTTGCGGACCTGTGATGTCGCCCCCTGCTTTGTCAGCCGGAGTGTAGCCCAGCGTCTTGATGATCGCCGTCGATGTGTCACGGGTTTGGCGAATCAGATCGAGCGTGACTTGTACTTCACCTAACCGCGATTTGACGTAATCGTACATGCCCTTTTGACCAGCAGCGCTGCCAAGCGTAATGGCATTGGCCACACGGTCCATGGCGCTACTTAAGAACTCGAAACCATACACATCACCCACATCGTGCAAGTGGGGCGTTGGCTCGTATCCGTCGGGTTTGCCGATGATGTTGTCAAATTCGATTGGTCGACCATCCAGACCCAAACGTTGGACCAGTTGGATGATGGCGTCGTACGAGTAACTGTATTCGCCACCGACCATCTGCGCATCGAACAACACGTTCTCACCACACGTGGCATCCGTGATCACCAAGATCTGGTGCACCGTCATACCCGAGGCTTCAGTTGGCAGTGTGTAGAGCAGGGAAGGGTAGTAGTCGACGTACTTCTTCAGAATACGGTTGGTGGTGGCGTCGCGTAAAGCGACCGAGTCGGTATAAAACGCGCCGTACTTGGGTACGCATACACGGATGTTTGCACTGTTTAAAACGTGCGCTTCGTCAATCACTCGGTTGCTGGCCGCAGCGCCAGTCAGGTCGAGCGGGTATTTGACTGGGACTAAAGACATTGTTGTTTCTCCGGTACTGATAAAAAAATATTGATCAGAAGTTGCATAAAGACCGGGGCTATATAAGCCCTGGCCTTTACTGGAAGTTGTTAACTTACACGCCAGGTAATGGCGGGATGGTTGGCCATACGATGTCGTACGGGTCCGGTTGTTCAGTTGGCAGATCGCGGATCGCTTGGATGTAGTTCAGGATCGGTGCGACAGGTTCTGTCGGCGCACGACCCATAGCCACTTCGTCATTATGACGATCCACACGCCAACGCTGATCTTCGATCAGGTCTTGACGCTCTTGGTTCAAGCTGTTCCATTTGATTTCCCACGCCGCCAGTTTCTGGCGATGCACGTCTTCAGGACCGACGCCAGCTGCCAACGTATCGGCTTCAGTCAGGAACCCCAGATGCATGAAGCGAGTATCTTGATCGCTTTCCTGAAACGTCGGATGCAGGTCGCGCAGGATCGCGTAATCGAGATTACGCAAACCAGTGATCGACGCGTACGATTCAGGCACATCGCCTGCGTACGAGATAAGCCGCGTTTGTTTGTTCACTAAGAACACGAGGCCGTTAACACTACTCATTCTTGCACCTCATTGGTGTAGGTTTTCTTGAAGTGGAACATCCGGCGATAGTAGCCCAATGCCCGTGAAGGGAAGCCGTATTTGTGCTTGAGCTTTTCCCACTTGGTTGGCGAGCCGCACACGCCATGGTAACTCACACGCTTAAACGGCAGCGCGTGCAGCAGCGGCTCGCCGGCTTTGATGGTGAACTCGCATGGCCGGATCGGGGTGAAGATGAAGTTCGCCGTATGGAACTGATCGTAGTCCACTGTGCCTGGGTAGACAAACAGCTTATCGAGGAACGTCGAGTGCAAGAGCGCTGGGATCAGATGCACTGAATGTCCTGGCTCGGTGTAGATGCCATACGGCAGCGGCACCTTCACGACCTTCATCTTAACGCCGTCGATTGGCGCGATACCTTCGACAACGTCGTTGTCCATGTATGCCACAGCCATCGCTGGATCTTCCGCATGACTGACTGAGACAACCACACCGCTGCTATTGGCTTTGATGTGAATGTCGGTGTGCGCGCGGATGATGTAGCCTTCTTGGATGTAGTCATGCATCCCAGGGCAGCGGGTAAACTTCACCGAGCCTTTGCGACCCGCTTTGGTTTCTGCCTTGGCCTTGTCGATCATCGCTTCAAACCACTTGGGCTTGATTTCTTTGGCGGTCATCACCGGATAGATGACATGCGGCCCACCGTAGGAGGCTTTGAAGCGAATCACCGAATCGGTAAACACCCGACGCAGCCAGCCGTTAAAGGCGATCAGCCCGAAGATGATGAGATCAATCAGGCGTGAGATCATTTACGGCTTTCGCGAAGTTCTCGGGTGTAAAAGCCAGAGCGAGCATTTTGCACATGGCTCATGCGGTTGATTTCGAATTGCTCAGCAGCTGTGATGGTCCGGATCAGCAATTCCCGCGGCACGTCCGAACGCTTGAACGGAATGGCCGTCACCAGCGGTGTACCGGCTTTGACTGTCCCGTCGTAGTTTTTGGCGAACCACAGACCAGGGAAGTTGATCTGCTTTGGATACGTGTCGGTATCAACGACCGCGGCCATGCAGCGGAACCGATCTTCGGTGGTGTGGTTCATCGGCGGGACGAACAACGTCGAATAACCAGGCCGGGTCTTGATGACCCACGGGTTGTGGAACTTGATGGCTGGCATGGGGTACGTTGGGTAGTCTTTCCCCAGCTGGTCGCTCGAATGCTGCGAGCCAGCGTTGTAGGTTGGGCCGGAACGCACTTCCATGTTGCGCTGACCATCGGTACGCACATGCAGGTCAGCTGCCGAAAGCATCATGTAACCCAGACCCATACCGTCCAGTAGTGGCACGCAGTCTTTGGACGTCATGGCCACAGCGCCGAAGGCGTCGCGTGGCGATGTTTTGTTCACCGGCAGCTTGGCTGGCACACGCTTCCACCATTCGGCGATATGCTTGTACGCGGGCTGCGGTTCGATGAGCACGCCCTTGTGCTGCGGCTCACACATGAACTCGATAATCGGAATCAGTTGATCCCGATCTTCTTGGGTAACTTGGCGCATGCCCAAG